>CAFBOH010000002.1_pt1 | contig 20476 bp, 17 predicted proteins | sample 7269411 | NCBI WGS metagenome assembly CAFBOH01 (sample SAMEA6814113, study PRJEB35770) | freshwater metagenome | biome: Freshwater; feature: Freshwater reservoir; material: water | place: Czech Republic | collected 2017-07-26 | depth 30m m
ACCTAAGTGTTTAAAGTAAATGCGTTTAATCTCTTGGTTGGTGGCAAAACCTATTCCGTAACTTGGTGAGGATGGTAAATCAGTACTCTTGTTTGTTATTAACTCATTTTCATTACCAGATGCTGGTAACCAACTCTCACCTGGCGTGCCAAAGAGTGTAGGTAGGAAAACCCAATTACTAAAACCAAATTCATCAGCAATAATCCTTGTTTGATTAAGATTTCCAGATCTATTTTGATTGTAATCAACCTCTTGTATTCCAATAAAATCTAAATTTAAATTTTGGGAAATTTGTTTTGTGCCAGTAATTAAATTATTTTTCCATTGCGTCGGCGATAAATTGCTAACAGGTGGAATTTGCTCACCATGCAGGATATTCCACGAGGCAATTCTCAACTTTTGAGCGGGCACGACAACCATGATGACAGGCTAGTAGGGTCGGCTCGTGAAGACACCCAAAGCCATCAATCTGCCATTGTCATTGGCTGAAGTCGATCGCGCGGCACATCTTCGATTAGATGAAAAGTATTTAACCAATGCCTGGCCAGATGCCCATGTGCTGCAATTTAGTGATGAAAAGTTTTTGGCAAATGGGGATCAGTTGCAAATTATCAAAGGTAAAGAGTTGGGTGCCTACCAATCTCAAAGTGATTACTTTCTAGGTATTAATAAAACCGCTTCAGGCGCCACTGAACATTTTTTTGTCCGCGATCAAAGTTTTGTTGAAGATTCACAAATTCAACTAAAAACTTTACGTGAAATCGGCTCCTTCTTATCACCACGAGATATCGGATTAGCTGTGCATGCACAGGGATTAGCTAATTGGCACAAGAAACATCCGCGTTGTTCACAATGTGGAGCTGCGACCTCTGTGATTTCAGGTGGCTCAGTAAGAAAGTGTTTGATTGATGAAAGTGAACATTATCCCCGCACCGACAGCGCAATTATTGTGCTGGTAAAAGATAATAATGATCGAATTTTATTAGGCAGACAAAAGGTTTGGCCAAAAAATAGATTCTCTACCTTTGCCGGCTTTGTTGAACCAGGGGAATCATTTGAGCATTGTGTTGTGCGGGAAGTAGCAGAAGAGGCAGGTGTTGAGTTAACAGCAATTAATTACTTGGGATCTCAACCTTGGCCGTTCCCATCATCATTAATGATTGCCTTTGAAGCAATTACAACTAATCCAGATGCAGCCCGGCCAGATGGTGATGAGATTGAAGAGATCCGTTGGTTCTCTCGCGCCGACATGAAGGAAGCAATTGCAAATAAGAGTTTAATTTTGCCACTTGATATCAGTGTTGCCAGACAGATGATTAATGCTTGGTATGGCGATGAAGCAAAAAATGAATTAAAAGGCAGTGAGTCATGGCGATAGCCAATAGCCAAATACTTAATGGTTTAGATCCTGATCAATTAGCTGTTGTTACTGCAATTCGTGGGCCAGTTTGTGTAATTGCCGGAGCTGGAACTGGAAAAACTAGAGTAATTACAAATCGAATTGCATATGCAATTAATTCTGGAGTCACCGATCCTACAAAAGTTTTAGCATTAACCTTTACCGCTCGCGCCGCTGGTGAAATGCGCGCTCGGCTAAGGAATTTAGGTGTCCCAAATGTTGCAGCAAGAACTTTTCACTCTGCGGCTTTAAAACAATTACTTTACTTTTGGCCATACTCATTTGGTGGTCAATTTCCAACTTTGTTAACTACAAAATCTGGATTTATTTCACAAGCTATTGAACGTGCAGAGATTGCGATTCCGGCACAAGCGGCATCACTACGAGAGATTGCCAGTGAAATTGAGTGGGCTAAGGTTTTAGAAATTTCACCAGATAATTATCAAGCAGAGGCGATTGCAGCAAGTAGAAGTATTAGATTGCCAAATAATAAAAGTGAAGCTGAAAATCTAGAGATTATTGCCAAGGTGTATGAGGCTTATGAATCATTAAAGCGTCAGGAGCGCACACTGGATTTTGAAGATGTCTTACTACTTACTGTTGGCATGTTGGAGGAGGATCGTGGCGTTCGTGAGCGCGTGCGCGATCAATACCGTTACTTCACTGTTGATGAGTATCAGGATGTGTCACCACTTCAACAACGATTGTTAAACCTTTGGCTAGGAAATCGAGAAGAGATTTGTGTAGTGGGAGATGCTGCTCAAACGATTTACTCTTTTGCTGGTGCAACCTCAAACTTCTTATTAAGTTTTAAAAATCGCTTTCCCAATGCGCAGACTTTTAGATTATCAACTGGATATCGATCCACGCCGGAGATTATCAACACCGCAAATCAAATTCTGCGAAGTGCCAATTTAGTAAGTGATCATGGAAGTGAACTTAGCTCTGCAAATTCACATGGCGATAAACCATTGATTAATGGCTTTAATTCAACTGGAGATGAAATTGCTTATGTTGTAAGTCAGGTTACTAAGCACATTAATTCCGGTGTGGATTCTTCAGATATTGCGATTTTAGCTAGAACTAATGCGCAACTAGATCAAATCAAATCTGCGCTGAATAATTCAAAGATTCCTAGCCAGGTCAGATCAGGTGAGCGCTTCTTTGATCGAGTAGATGTTCGAGATGCGATGAGAGTAATTAGAAGTGCATCTGTACTTCCACCAGAAGGTGGGGATTGGTATGAAGATTTACTTTCAGTTCTGCGACCATTTGGTGAGGCAGATTATGTGCAAGGATTTTTGAGATTAGCTAAGGAGATCAAAGAGGGTTCAACTGATCTAGATTTAATTGAGAATATTGCGGCTAGCGATTCAGGTCATTCAAGTAATTCAAATAATTCAAGGAGTACAAGCATGCGCACATTTCTGCGAGAGCTAGAGGATCGCGCAGAACAAAATAATCCGCCGGTACTTCCTGGTGTCACACTTGCAACTTTGCACTCTGCAAAAGGTTTGGAGTGGAAGCAATTATTTTTAATTGGCGTAGCAGATGGTTTGTTACCTATGAGTAATAGCAATGATCTAAATGAGGAGCGGCGATTGTTTTATGTGGGAGTTACGCGGGCTAAGGAGAATATTCAAATTACCTATGCGGGAAAGCCCAGCTCCTTCCTCGCTGATCTAATCAATTAGCTCTGGCCAATTTAATTAAGTTGCGCCAATCACATCTGATGCTCTACCCTCCTCACATGGCAAAAATCAATGCAGTAAACGCTGCAGCGCTTAATCAACCACACCTATTCGGTGCGGTTCTTTCTGCTGCTCAAAATTGGCTTGCCATCTCAGCAACGATCCCATCAACTAATTCAACTGCGCGCTCATATCGCTCAGATTGGACTAATAAGCGCTCTAATAAGGGTTTTTATACCTTTACAACAGATCGCACCCCTGGTGGCTATATCGGTTAAACCGAGACAGCAGCCGAGGGGCCCGCGAATCTAAAGATTCGTAGGGTCCTTTTTTATTTTAAATTCAATCAACCGAAAGGAAAGGTGAGAACGATGACCGTTCTCTTTAGCGAACTACTTGTACCCGGCTGGGCAGAAGGCCCAACCGCCAAAATTGGATTAGGTGATGTCACCTGGGCTTTTGATGAGGCTCCGGTAATTACCTATAAGGATTACAAGCGCACTGATAATCCTGCGGTAATTGGAACAAAAAATATTATGCAGTCCGTAGTAATTCCCTGCCACTCTGCCGATCCAGAGCTCTTCTTCTCAGAGGAGAAAGAGGTAATTGCGCAAGCAAAAACTTTATGTGGCAGCTGTCCGATGAAAGCAAAGTGTTTAGCTGGTGCGTTATCTAGAGCTGAACCTTGTGGAGTTTGGGGCGGTGAATTATTTGATGAAGGTCAAGTAATTCAAGCAAAGCGAATGCCAGGTCGGCCAGTAAAGGTTGCTAGTTAAGTTATTTTGAAGGAGAGGAGTAAGTGCTCGGTGCAATTTCAGGGAACCATGAAAGTGCTTCATCCCTGAAGTTGCCCTCAGCACGGAGCTGACAGAAAATTCCAGTTGTTCCCAAAGTTACGCGATGAATCAACACATATTCAGGTGGCAGATTTAATTGGAATCCAATTTTAGCGGTTGGATTTCGAGGATCACCAACACGCGCACTTTGATCACGTAACCATTCACGTGAGTATTTAAATGTTGGAGTGCGTAGTGGTTCAACTAGTGGAAGTAAGAAATCTAAAACTAAATTTGGATCTACTTCAACATCTTCCAAGACAAAGCCATCCTCTTTAAATCCTTCATAAAGTGCAATGGCATCGCCTTCTAGCGCATTTTTTAATAACCGCTTCATTGGTTCTGGAAAACCATTTGGTAGACGATTACATGCACCAAAATCAAGAACACCTAAGCGACCATCTGTCAGGATTCGAAAGTTTCCTGGATGAGGATCTGCGTGCAATAAACCAGCGCGATCTGGCGAGGTGAAGTGAAATCTTGCTATCTTAATTCCAGCGTTATTACGTTCGGCTTGAGTGCCCTCTGCAATTACTTTAGATAATGGTTTTCCTTCCAACCACTCACTAACTAAAACTCGATCCGCTGCTAACACAACCTTTGGAATTGCAATATCTGGATCATTTTCATAAACCTTGGCATAAGTTTCTTGCGCCATCGCTTCATAGCGGTAATCAACCTCCTCCATGATGCGAGCCCGTAACTCATTTAGAACTGGACCCATTTCAAGCCCTGGCATAAATAATTGAAAGATCTTTGAAAATCTTTGAATCTGATTTAAGTCAGAGATCAATGCTTCTGCTGCGCCTGGGTATTGAATCTTTACCGCAACATCTCTGCCATCTTTCCATTTAGCTTTATGAACCTGACCAATTGATGCAGAGGCTGCCGGTTTATCTGTGAATTGCGAAAAATTATCTCGCCAATCTTCACCTAACTCTTTTGCAAGTACGGAATGAACTACTCGCGTTGGAAGTGGCGGCGCCGCCTCTTGTAATTTAGTTAAAGTCTCGCGATATGGCTTAGCAATCTCTTCTGGCAATGCAGCTTCGAAAACAGAAAGTGCTTGGCCAAACTTCATGGCCCCACCTTTTAATTCACCTAAAACTTTAAAAACTTGTTCTGCAGTTTTTTCTTGAATTTCTTGAAATACTAATGAGCCAGATTGACCAATTAATTGTCGACCAAATCCAACTGCGCTCCGGCCAGCAAGTGATAATGGCAGCGATGCTAATTTGGCACCACGAACTTTTCCGGATTTTGGAATCTCGGTTGTGTTATCTGAATTGGCCACCTGCGTATTCTCCAAGATCGGCGCCACATCCGCACATCGAATTTGGCTGCCACTTAATGTGTGACTGCTTACATGGATTATCTAAATCTATTCGAAGCGCAGAAGAGATTAAGGGATGGGAGATTCCTGATAAAACTGGATCTAAAAATTGAGCCACAAATAATTGGGTGTAGCCAATTAAAATCGAGAGCACACCTGCCGGTATTCGCTCCTGCGCGGTTAAGTAATTTAATGTGGCAATCTCTGGCGTTAATGCATTGGCGGTGGCCGATAAATCAATACAACGTAGGCAGGTACTAGCTCCTGGTAAAACAATTGGCCCAATATCAACTTGATTTTCAATGACTGGGCCAATTACTAAGTAAGGAGTTGATTCACTCAACCACCGTTGTTGGTAATCAACTGGGATAGGTTGCATCGCAATAATTAATGCCGGCTGGTTTTTTCCGTAAATTTCACTGCCAGCAGTATTTACTAATTGATGCTCGCGCGAAATTCTTTTGCTAATTTGATTAAGTGTGGATCCAATATCAGATGATTGAATAACACCGCCAGCGAGATCTTCCGCAATTATTTGTGTAGCATCAAAGCCGAAGCTGCCAATAATTCTACTTTTACTAAATCCGGCGGCTTGTAAAATCGCAAAAAGTGCAACTGAAAATTGATTGCTTCCAAAAATAAGAATTTCATGTTGAGCACGTTGTCGAAATAGCACCGCGCTGGCAGTGGCAAAGTTATGGCTATCTAGGTGACTGATATAGAAATTACTTTCGCAATCTCTTCGAGTCTTCTCACCACTAGTAATTTGATCAGAAAGTAACAATAAATAATTATTTGAAATAGCTGATTCTAAAAATGCAATCAAAGAGTTTGATTCGCAGCCAATTAATTGGGCGATCTCTGAAAGAGTTTTCTTACCATCGCAGGATTGCAAAAATCTATAGCGTTGAATTTCTGTAAAACAAAATCCCTTTCTTGGGCTGCCTACGTAGTAATCACCATTTACTAATTGGATAAGTGAGGTGCCAGGACGCAGTATGGGAACCTGTTGCTCAGGTTGATTTTGCTCAGGTTGATTTTTCATCTGCGCAGATTGCCCAATTTAAAGGTAGCTAATATCGCCAGCGCGCAAATCTGTGGTTAATTGGGCATTTAAATCTCGATCGGTGATGCTGCAATCAACAAGTAGTTAATCGGATCAAAAGAAACAGCGGCCTGGTATTTAAACCAGAGCCGCTGCTCTACATCTTGGAAGTTACTGCTTCCTGAATTTAACTTCAGGAGGTAAATCTAAGAGTTACTCTTTAAGGAGTTGTTTATGCCTTACCTAGAATGCGGTTGACCTTAGTGCCGCATACTGGACAGATTCCTTGAGCCATACGGCGTCCAGAATCAGAGACCTTAACTTGTCCTTCGAAAGAGCGCTTCTCTTTGCACTTAACGCAGTAAGCCTCGCCTTTGTACTCTTCTGCCATTTTGATCCTCCATCTGCCGCACGATCAGGAGCTACAGGAAGTTCCTGTATGAGCGTACGAATGAGCCCACCATACCCGCCGCAGCACGCTCATGCGGGGTTTTCCACGCATAAAACCCTAAATATCCCGCATAAATGAGGAAATCACCTATGAATCTACGGTTTCACCTGCAGATTGGGCATCGGTGGCTCCAAAATCTGCTGATTGGCTACCAATCTCATAACCTTCTAGAAATGCCTCGGCGCGAGATTGTTCGGTATACCTTTCTAAGTACTCGTAAAAGTTTTTATCATGAGCATGAACACGCAAATGAATTAGCTCATGAAAGATGATGTAATTTAAAACGTAATCAGGTGCGGTAATTAAGCGCTCTGAAATTCGAATGGTGCCATCTACTGTGGTGCAAGAGCCCCACCGTTCATTCATCTGCCGCCAAGTAATGCTGGTTGGACGTTCGTAAAAATCAGGCAAGTACTTAGCTAGAAGTTCTAGTGAAATCTTTAATAGTTGATCATCGCCCTTGCGCGCCTTTGCCTCGCGCTTTAAAACCATCTCGATCATTTCCGGAATTAACTCAAGCTCTTGGCGCTTACTTAGCCGAGCTGGAATATGGATCTCAATAACACCGGCTTGTCGAAAGGCGGAGATACTTCGTTTGCGGCGCTCTTTGCGAATAACTCGATACTCGGGCAAGCCAGGAGGTAAAACTGGCAGATTTGAAATTGAGGAGGATCGTTGAAAGGCTCGACTACGATTTTTTCGTGGCTTAGCAGGTGGCATGGGCGGCAAGATATCTGCGAATAGATCCTCTTGATTAAAGTTATCCACCGCTGCCTCGCTTTATCCACTTAAATTGCGGAGATCTCCACAGTTTTGTCCACAGATGAAGTAAATGTTAAACCAGTCAGCGCTCGCCACGGTAGATGTCGGGGTGGATTTCGCAGATTATTAAATTACTTAGCAAGTAGCGCAAGGGATTTGGCGGGTGAATCTAAAATTTATTGAGATTATTCACTTTCCAAAACGCGAGATTAAGTTGATTCTCAACTTTTATTCACATAGGTTTCCACCACGAACTCCTCGGATAACCGTTTTATATCTGCAAGGGGAAGGCAGATACAAAATCGTGCGCCCGGGGAGTTCGCTTTTTTAAATTAGGCCAGATAGTTTTTAAATTAGGCCAGATGGTTTCTAAATCAAACCAGATAGATCATCGGGAACAGTCACGCTACTTAAGAAAGCTGCTGCATCCTTTAAATCATTAGGCATTGGCAAAAATGCTGGATCCTCCCAACACTTATCGCGTCCATCAGCACCACGCAAAACTTTTACCTCACCCCAAAATGTTGCGGCCTCTCTCATCTTTCTCGGAGAAACTTCTAAGCCAAGCAATGTTGCAAATAATTGTTGCATCGGAGAGTTAGTTGCTCGTCTGCGCCGTGAGTTTTCAATTAAAGCGTTAAAGGATGGAATGCGATCTGCTGCAACCTGCGAAATTACATGATCAATCCAACCTTCAATTAAGGCCAGCGCCATCTCTAGTTTTGTTAATGCCAACTCTTGAGCTGGAGTTTGTTGTGGCGTGAATAGACCTTTATCAATTGCAATTGTTAATGATTGTGGATTATTAATATCAAAATCTTCACTGGACATCGCCTCTTCTGCTTGACGTTGAATTGCTTCAACATCAATAGATATACCTTTGCCGTAAGTAGTAATTACATCGCCGATATACCCCATTAACCAAGGTGTATTAGCAAATAAACGTGATGCACTTACTTCGCGCAATGCTAAATAAATCTCAACCTCTGCCTCTGGAAGTCCTAAGCCTTGTGACCACTCTTGAATATTTTGTGGAATTAAGTGCGCACCAGCGCTAAGTGGGATTGCTACATCATTTGCACCTGTAATTGAGTTGGCAATCGCGCCAATACTTTGACCTAATTGAGTTGCTATTAATGTGCCCATGAAGCTGCGTAGCAATCTGGCCAACATCTCTTTCATCGCTTTTTGTTGCTCTGGCGATTGGTTTTCTAAGCCAGATAATTCAACTGGCAATCCTGCTTGTGCACCATTAATAACATTTGCCAGCGCATCTGCCATACCTAGCGCCAGTGGCTCGATTAAGCCTTGCCAGCTAAGCAGAGAGGAATCAAGCCAATCTCTTTTAGACCAGGCTGGTTGCAAATTACTTGAAGAGGCTGGAAACAAAATCTCGGCATCCAGCCAGGTGTTAGCAATTTCTAAGGCATCTAAAACTTTCTTTTGATCTGATGTTCCAATTGGTTGCTCACCTTTTGCGGCGATAATTTTTCGGGCAATATCGCGAAGTGCATCGATGGTAATTAAATTTTGATTTCCAGCAGCTGTTACAGATTGCGCCGATTCAAAAAAAGTTTTGGCACCCATTAGCGCATTTGGATCCAGACCCATCTCTGAGAATTGGCGCATCATCGCTTCAAAGTCAGGTTGCCCCTCGTTTGGCAAAAATCCAAAACTCATTTATTTACTCCGATATCCATTAAGTTCACAGTACATCTATAACAACAATCCCAGCATTTTTCTTCCCCGCTCAATAGGATAACTCTCATGAGTTCATCGGCCCCAGCATTGTCGGCATTAGTTTGGTGGCTAATTCCACTTGTGGCGGTTTTCTCATCAATTGTTTATGTGGTCTGGGTATCAAAGTTTCAATCTAAATTTGATAAAGAAACCCACCGATCCATGGGCAAATTCCAAAAATTTCAAAATACCTTCAAAGATAAGAAATAGTTAATTGCGCCAGCTTTCCCCATTTAAAGTAAGAGTCCCTAGATTTTCACAATTAATCTTTCTACTTATTTTGTTACTCGCTTTTTTCCTGCCAACTCCATATGTATTAATGTCACCAGGAACTCCGCAAAATATTCTTGGTAATGCAATATCCATCTCTGGCGCGAAAACTTTTCCAGTAAATGGAAAATTATCGGTAACTTCTGTGATGGTTACTAATCCAGACTCTTACATAACCGGTTTTGATATTTTGTATGGCTGGATAATTGCCGATCAGGCTGTACTGCCAAGAGTTGAAATTTATCCTGAGAATGAAACAGCAGAGCAATCCACACAACAAGGCGCTGCTGATATGCAGGAGTCACAAGCTAATGCCACATCCGCCGCCCTTTCTTTATTAGGCTATAAAGGCGATACCAAGTTAATTGTTAACTCTGTTAATGAGAAAAGTTTTGCATTTAAAGCATTGTTAACTGGTGATCAAATAATTGGCATTGATGGAATAGTGCTCACTTCTGCAACACAGATAACTGATTATTTAGATTCACTTTCGCCAGGAAAGGTAGTAAAGGTAAAGATTCTAAGAGGCGCAGCGGTAACAAATAATGCAGCCGATAATTCAATTGAGGTACCAATAAAGCTATCTGCCCGCGATGATGGCAGTGCCTTTATTGGAGTTAATATTGAAACCAAACACAACTATCCAATTACCGTAAAAATTAAGTTAGATGAAACTGGCGGTCCGAGCGGCGGTTTAATTTTTGCATTAGGTATTATTGAAAAATTACAAAGTGAAGATTTAATTCGTGGCCGTAATATTGCCGGAACTGGAACTATTACTGATACTGGCAAGGTCGGCCCTATTGGTGGAATTACTGAGAAAATAATTGGTGCCAAGAAAGCTGGTGTATCAATATTTTTAGCACCACAAGATAATTGTTCAGACATTACTCACCCAGAACTTTTACAAGGCATAAAAGTTGTGCCGGTTGCCACACTTTCGCAAGCCTTAGATGTGTTAAGAGCGCCAGATTCTGCGAACTTAGCATCCTGCAATATTGGCTAGGATCTGCCTATGAGTAACTCTGGCGCAGGCGGTAATTCACCTTTCGGTAATAATCCATTTGGCAACGGTTTTGGAAATGGATTTGGTAACGGACTAGGAAATGGTGGAAACCCATTTGCCAATTTTGGCCGTCGCAATCCTGGATCACCACGAAGAATTAGTCCACTATCAATAACTATTGGTGTTTTATTCTTACTTTCACTTTTACTAGTTTCACTAAGTGGCTTTTATGCAGATTTACTTTGGTATCGCTCAGTTGATTTTGTAAATGTTTGGCAGACTACTTTATTTACCAAGATCTATTTATTTATTGGATTTGGTTTTGTAACCGCTCTTGTAGTTACCGCAAATGTTTACTTTGCATTTCGCAAGCGCCCAATCTATGTACCGGTCACAGTTGAAGCGGACAATCTTGAACGTTATCGCACCCAACTTGAGCCAATTCGTAAATTTGTAACTATTGGAATTTTTGCCACATTGTTCTACTTTGCTGGAACTGCTGGTTCAAAGCTTTGGCAAGAGTGGTTGTTGTTTAAGAATGCCACAACCTTTGGCGTGACCGATCCACAATTTGGAAAAGATGTCTCATTCTTCGCATTTAAATTACCAATGTGGCAATCATTAATTGGTTGGGCAATTTCAACTGTTATTTTGACTATTTTGGCTGCAGCGGCAGTTCATTACATTTATGGCGGAATTCGCACACAAGTTAAAGAGGATCGCACAACAGTTGCGGCCCGAGTTCAACTTTCAGTCTTACTTGGCTTTCTAGTCTTGTTAAAGGCGGTTGCCTATTGGTATGACCGCTATGCCTTAACTTTAAAAGAGGGCAAATTAATTACCGGCCTTACCTATACCGATGTAAATGCGGTTTTGCCGGCGAAATCAATTTTGGCGGCGATCGCCGTAGTTTGTGCACTTTTATTCTTTGCCAACATCATCCGTAAATCATGGTTGCTGCCAACTGCAGGTGTTGCGCTGATGGTTATTGCATCTGTATTAATTGCTGGTATTTATCCAGCCACTATTCAACAATTCCAAGTTAAGCCAAGTGAGTCATCAAAGGAAGCTCCATTTATCCAAAAGAATATTGATGCCACTCGCGCTGCTTATGGACTTGAAAATGTTGAAATCAAGGATTACCAAGCAACAGTTACAACCTCTGCTGGTCAATTAGCAAATGATGCTGCCACAATTGCCAACATTCGGTTGATGGATCCAAATGTTCTTTCTGCAACTTATCGCCAACTTCAACAGATTAAGCCTTATTACACCTTTGCAGATTCATTAGATATTGATCGTTACACAATTAACGGACAAGAGCGAGATGTTGTTGTTGCAGTTCGAGAATTAAATATTGAAGGAAATCCATCTCGAAACTGGATTAATGATCACTTGGTTTACACACATGGTTTTGGAATGGTTGCCGCTTACGGAAATGTTCGCGATGCTGATGGCAAGCCAAGTTTTATCGTTGGTGATATTCCACCAACTAATGGCCTAGGAGAGTTCCAACCAAGAATTTACTTTGGCGAGAATATGTCTAACTACTCAATTGTTGGCGGAACTTCAGATAGTGCACCAGCAGAGCTGGATTACCCAGATGATAAATCTGCTAATGGGCAAAAGAATTACACATACACCGGCAAGGGTGGTGTGCCAATGGGCTCACTATTTACCCGCTTGTTGTTTGCAATTAAGTATCAAGAACAACGAATCGTATTATCTAATTTAATTAACTCTAGTTCAAAGATTTTGTATGATCGCAATCCACGTGATCGTGTAGCAAAGGTTGCACCATGGTTAACAATTGATGGCGATCCATATCCTGCAGTTGTAGATGGCAAGATTGTTTGGATTCTTGATGGTTACACAACCTCAAATGGATATCCAAACTCTCGAAAAGTTAATTTAGCTGACACTGCTGACGCACTCACCTCTCGTGCGGCCGCTGTTGCATCCTTAGAAGATAAGAGCGTTAATTACATTCGTAACTCTGTTAAAGCAACGGTAGATGCTTATGACGGCACAATTACTATGTATCAATGGGATGAAAGTGATCCCGTTCTTGCAACATGGAGCAAAGCTTTTCCAGGAACTGTAAAAGCAAAGAGTGAGATCTCTAAGGAATTACTTTCACATATTCGCTATCCAGAGGATATGTTCCGCGTGCAACGCGATATCTTGAGCGCTTATCACGTGACCTCTGCTGATGCTTTTTACGGCGGTCAAGATTTCTGGCGCGTGCCTCGCGATCCATCAACCTTTGGCGCTAATGCTGGCAATCAACCGCCGGTCTATCTAACAATGCAAATACCAGGACAAACCAAACCAACATTCTCACTTTCAACTCCATTTGTTCCACGTGGTGGCCGAGAAAACCTCTCTGCATTAGCGGTTGTTAATTCAGATAATGGTCCGGATTACGGAAAAATTACTGTGCTTCAACTTCCAAGATCTGCAAACGTTGCTGGACCTTCACAAGTTGCCTCTAACTTTGAAGCAAAACCAGAGGTAGCAACAACCTTGTCATTGCTTCGTCAGGGTGGATCAGATGTAGTGCTGGCAAATCTTTTAACCTTGCCAGTTGGAAATGGTTTACTTTATGTACAACCAGTTTATGTACGTGCGACCGCAAACACTGCGGCTTATCCATTGCTGCAAAAGGTATTGGTTTCATTTGGTGATCAAATTGGATTTGATGACACATTAAAGGGTGCACTTGATCAAGTATTTGGTGGAAACTCAGGAACAAGTTCTGGAAATAATATTCCAACAACTACACCAGGTGGTTCTACAAGCGGCACTACTAGCCAAGCAATTAAATCTGCAATTGCATCATTGCAATCTGCATACAAGGATTACATTGCAGCACAAAAGAAATTAGATGGTGCAGCGATGGATAAAGCACGTGCCAGATTAGAGGCTGCAATATCTGCGTTGAACTCAGCACAAAATCGTTAATACTTAACTCTAAAAAAAGAAGAATCAAAGAGTTAAGCGTTAAAATTTAAAGAGATTTACTCTTAAATTTTTTTCGATTTTGCTTTAAATCCTTATTCCTTTAAGATTGCCGAACCGACGCGGGGTGGAGCAGCTCGGTAGCTCGCTGGGCTCATAACCCAGAGGTCATAGGTTCAAATCCTGTCCCCGCTACCAGATTTAAATTCGTAAGCTATTTATCACTACAAATAGTGAAGATAAAGACATCGCACCACCTGCATACATCGGCGATAAATTCCCAGATGCTGCAATTGGAATACAAATTAAGTTATAACCAAAGGCCCATGCCAAGTTTGATTTGATAATTCGAACTGTGCGCTTGGCGACATTTAAGGCATCAATTGCAGTGTTTAGAGATGGTCGAATTAAAGTTATATCAGCTGCGGCAATTGCAGTATCAGTACCCGTGCCCATTGCCATACTTAAATCCGCTTCTGCAATCGCAGCGGCATCATTAATTCCATCGCCAATCATTAACACACGATGTTCACCCTTTGAACTTTCGGTGTTTAAGCGAAGTGATTTAACAAATTCAATTTTCTCTTCTGGGGTTGTGCCAGAAAATATATGATCAATTGGAATTCCGGCAGAGCCACCCATAGCAATGGCGGCGGTTGCAGAATCTCCAGTAATTAACCAAGTATTTAGATTTTGATTATGTAATTTAGTAATAGCTAATTGCGCATCTGGCTTTAGCCAATCGCCAACTTCAAAAACCGCATAAGCAACGCCATCTATTGCAACCACGGCAATTGAGTTGCCTCGAGCGGTGCCCACTTCGATCGCCGCCTTTAATTGCGGATGAAAATCAGTGGCACTTCGTGCAATTGAGATTGGTGATCCAACAAGTAATGCTTTGCCATCTTTTGTTCTTCCGGCAACACCTTGTCCGGTTCGATGTTCAAACTCTGAAATTTCAGATGGATTAAATCCTTGGCGGCGCAATTCACCTGCAATCGCTGCTGCTACTGGATGTGAATCAAGTGATTCAATACTTAAGACCAACTCTAATATTGATTTAGTTGAGATAGCTGATGAATCTTTACCAAGTGGTGATTCGATAACCACCATCTCATGCAATTTCATACTGCCAGTTGTAATAGTTCCAGTTTTATCAAAGACCACATCGGTAATTGATTTTGCTTTCTCAATTGCGCGAGGTGAGCGAATAATGAAACCCAATTTGGCACCTTTGCCGGCGGCAACCATCAAAGCAATAGGGGTGGCTAAACCAAGTGCGCATGGGCAAGCAATTATTAAGACAGCAATTGCGGTAGCGATTGATTTAGATAATTCTGTGCCGGTTAAATACCAAGAAAGAAATGTGCCGATCGAAAGAAGTAATACTGTTGGTACAAAAACTGAACTTATGCGGTCGGCCATTCTTTGAACCGGGGCTTTCTCACTTTGTGCAGCCAGCACCATCCGAGTAATTCGCGCTAATTCAGTATCAGCACCGATTCGCGTAGCCCGCACAACCAATGAGCCATTGTTATTAATTGAACCAGCGTAAACAAGATCAGCAATCGTTACATCAATTGGCACAGATTCACCAGTTAGAAATGAGTTGTTTATGGTGCTGATGCCAGATGTAATTACGCCATCTGTTGCAATCGCCTCACCTGGTTTAACAATAAATAAATCATCGATCTCTATCTCTGAAATATTTATTACTTCAGTTACACCATTTCGTTGAACTTCAACGGTACCGGCAGATAATTTAAATAACTCTGCAAGGGCAGAACCCGCCTTGCGCTTAGCGCGATGTTCTAGGTATCGACCAAGCATCACAAAAAATATGACCGAAGCTGAAACCTCTGCATAATTTTGTAATTCAGGCATAGCCATTGCTTCAGTTGAAACCATTCCTGGGATCATGGAATCAGGTATTGAATATGTCGCTGTTGAGTAAATACTCCAAGTAAGTGCAGTTAGCGAACCAATAGAAACCAAGGTATCCATGGTTGGGCGAGCTATATTTCTAATCGCCGCTCTATGAATTGGCCAAGCCAGAAACAAAACAACTGGAATTGAAAGTGCGATAGTTAGCCAGGCCGAAGCTGGCGCGGTTGGATAATCCAGAGATAATTTGAGGTTTTGATTACTTAAAAACTTATTTAAATTATCAATCCAAATTAAAGAGTTTTGATCAATCTGCATCTTTAAGTTGCCAGTTATGGAATCTAGAATCATCAGAAAAATAATGGGCGCAGTAAGAATAAATGTTAGAAATAATCTAACTCCAAGTTTGTTTGATTTTTCAAATGATTCACCTTCACCACGGAAGGCTTTAGCCTCATAACCACTTGCTTTTACTGCAGCAATTAATTCAGATTCAGTCATCTCAATTGGCGCAATTACATGGGCACTTTCCATTGCCAAATTAACACTTGCTCGAACTCCAGGTAATTTATTTAATGATTTTTCTAAGGTGTTAACACAGGATGAGCAAGTCATGCCAGAAATTGAAAGATCTATTTGCTTTGTAGCCTTACTTTGATCTTTTGGCAGAAACTGGGTTAATTGTGTTGTATTCACGGTAACTCAAGATTACTCCAATAATCAGGTTAAGGCTTGGTTTGAAATTGGGAATTACTTGATACGAATTACGCTGTACTAATTCCGGTTCCTTTACTGTTTCCTTACTGTGCCTTTACTGTTTTTCTACTGTTTTTCTACTGCTTAGTGGAAAGAACTCTTCGCAAACTAGCCAATCTCGCTAAATTTTGTGGGCTCAGATCTGGCCAATTATTTAACGCACAACTCTCCTCATTGTGAGAGCAATTTTTTGGGCAGTGTTGGACTGCTTCACTAAATTCAGCAAAAGCTGAAATCACTCTGGTTGGTTCAACATGTGCAACTCCAAATGATCTAACACCGGGAGTATCAATAATCCATCCAGAGTGTGGAAGTGCAAGTGCGATGGCACTTGAAGATGTATGTCGACCTCTTCCCGTAACATCATTTACATCACCAGTTGCACGTCGTTCATTACCAAGTAATTTATTAACCAAAGTTGATTTGCCAACTCCGGAATGACCTAACAAGACCGTTGTTTTATCTGCCAAAGTTTTGGAAAGTTGGGTTAAGTCAGAGGATTTATCAATTTTAAATAGGGTAATTTCCAAATCCTTGTATGTACTTAGAAAATCGGTGCCATCTGCTAAATCCTGTTTTGTCATAATAATTATTGGTTTAATTCCTTGATCAAAAGCCACAACTAGAGCGCGATCAACAAATCCTTCTCTTGGCTCTGGGTTAGCGGAAGCAATCACAATTCCCATTTGATCAACATTTGCCACAATTACGCGTTCATCATTTACATGATCATCAATTGTGCGAGTTAATGAATTCTTACGATCTAGAACCGTTACCACTCGAGCAAGAGTTCCCTCGGTACCACTTAAATCGCCAACTACTGAAACTAGATCACCAACTACAACTGATTTCTTACCTAACTCTCGGGCTTTCATGGCATTTACAACTAATGGTTCACCACTTTGGCTTAAAGATTGCGATCCGGTAATTAAACATTTAACGCGACCACGATCTACCTCAATTATTCGCCCGGTTTGCGCAGCTGAGTAATCTGGTCGATCTTTAGTCCGCGGTCTGGCTTTATTGCTGGCACCAAATTGTCTTGAGTTATTTACTCGAACATCATCCTCATCGCGATAGCGTTTACTCATAATTATTAATTAATTACCTAGCATTTGGCGCCAAAGTCCGGGAAAATCCGGCAAAGTTTTTTTGGTTGTTTCAATATTTTCAACAATTACTCCAGGAACTACTAAGCCAATAATTGCTCCTGCCGTTGCCATTCGATGGTCTTCGTAGGTGTTAAATAAGTAGTGATCAGTTGGTGTTGCGGCAGAAAGCTTTAATGGCTTTGGATTAATCATTAAATCACTTGCAGTTTGTGTGACATCTCCGCCCAATTTATTAATCTCATTAGCTAGCGCACTTAATCGATCTGTTTCATGCAAGCGCAAATGTTCAATATTTCTAAGTGCCGAGGGAGTACTAGCAAGAGCTGCAACAGCTGCAATTGAAGGTGTTAACTCACCAACATCGTGGAGGTCAACATCTATTCCAGTTAAACCAGTTAAACCGGTTAAGCCGGTTAGGCCAGCAGCATTGTTATCGCCGCTAACTGAAGATTTACCTTGCACCGCTAGGCCATCTTCAACAAAAGAGATTTGCGCACCCATATCGCTAAAAATTTTACGTAGCTGATCACCTGGTTGAGTAGTAACTTTCGGCCAATCTTTAATTACAACTCTGCCACCGGTAATCATCGCCGCGGCCATAAATGGCGCTGCATTTGAAAGATCAGGTTCAATTGTTAAATCTTGACCAGTTAATTTGCTTGGTAAAACAATCCAAGTTGAGTTTCCAACTACTTCAACAGTTGCACCAAATTGACGAAGCATTTGCACAGTCATATCTATATGTGGTTGTGATGGCAAAGTGCTTCCAATATGTTTAACTGTAATTCCATTTTCAGTTGCTGGGCCGAGTAAAAGTAATGCCGAAACAAATTGGCTAGATGCGCTGGCATCCACCTCAATCTCACCACCAGCAATTTTTCCAGAACCATTTATTGTTAGTGGCAGGCGATACTTATTTCCATGTTCGATACTGATTCCTAATTGTTCAAGAGCTGAAATAACAGGTCCAAGTGGTCGCTCATGGGAACGTGCATCGCCATCAAAATGAATCAATCCATTTGCAAGTGCGGCAATGGGTGGCAAAAAGCGCATCACGGTACCGGCGTTACCAACATCAATTTGGGTTGGTCCTACTAATTTATTTGGTGTAATTAAATAATCGAAACCTTCATCTGTTTTTACTTCATCAATTTGGCAGCCAAGTGAGCGCAGACCTTTCACCATTAAATCGGTATCACGAGATGAAAGTGGCTTTCGCAATCTAGATGGGGTTTGTGAGATGGCGGCCAAAATTAAGGCGCGATTGGTTACAGATTTTGATCCTGGAATTGTGATTGTTGAATCTATTGCGACAGCCCGATTAGAAGCATCGATTGTTGGTGCTGGCCAATTTGTCATTGCGCTTATTCTACCTGTAACCATTACATCGGTTTCTCATATTTAGCGGACTCTGTATTTACGTTGGCAGCATGGAAGATCACAAATAAATTTATGTGTAATCTTGATCTTGTGTGCGGGCGATATGCGATTTCAAAGCTACCTGAGGAATTAATCGAGGAGTTTGAAATTTCTGCCGGCCATACCGGCAAAGTATTACCCGCTGATTGGAACATCTCACCAACAAAAGAGATTTATATTATTCGCAACAACCAAGAGGAAAAGCGCGAGTTGGTTAATTTATCTTGGGGATTAATTGCCCCTTGGAGTAAAACAAGTGATGAAGCGATTAAGTCACAGAGCTCGGCAATTAATGCACGAACTGAAACAGTTGATAGTAAGCCAACCTTTAAAAATGCTTTTAAATATCATCGTTGTTTAATTCCAGCTACTGGATATTACGAATGGGCAACAGAGTTAGGCAAGTATCCAAGTAAACAACCATTTTATATTCACAATAAAAATAATAAAACATTAGCCTTTGCTGGAATTTACTCAACATGGCGTGATGAGAATGGTGTGGCAAAACAAAGTGCAGCATTAATTACCAGACCGGCTGTTGATATTTTAGAAAAAATTCATCACCGTATGCCAACATTTTTGCCACAAGATCGCTGGGATCATTGGTTGGATAATCAAGAAAATGATGTTGACGAAATAAAAGCGTTACTGCAATTTAATAATGAAGCTGCAGGTTTAATCGCAGATCCAGTTTCTACAAAGGTCAACGCCACCCGAAATAATGGCCCCGAGTTAATTCAACCGATCGAGTTAGGGGAGCCACAAACTCTTTTCTAAAGCTGTTTTTCCCGTTAGATCTAGCGGTGGGGAATATTCTGACCTGAATTTTTGTTGAGAGTTTTATGACCCGCACTTTGCCGCTAGTTAATCGTGCAAAGGTATTGGAGGTAGCCTTGGCGCAGATGAGTAACCAAATTAGTAAAAATATGAGTGAAGATAATTTGCCTGCGGTAGTAGATCGCGACAAAGAATCTTTAGCACAACGCACTGCTCGATTTGAAAATGATGCGTTGGCTTTTACATCACAGCTATATAGCGCTGCTCTTCGCTATACAAAAAACTCTCATGATGCGCAGGATTTGGTGCAAGATACTTACGCAAAAGCATTTACTAGTTTTCATCAATTTGAACCAGGCACAAATTTAAAGGCTTGGTTATATCGAATTCTGACAACTACATTTATAAATAATTATCGGAAAGATCAACGTCGACCACTTATTTCTGGCAGCGAACTTGAAGATTGGCAGATTGCAGATGCATCTTCACATACAAGTAATTTAGGAAAATCTGCAGAGGATGAAGTTTTAGAAAATATCGCAGACAAAGATGTGAAAGATGCACTTGCTGCTATGCCGGAGGAGTTTCGGATGGCGGTTTACTTATCTGATGTGGAAGGTTTTGCTTACAAAGAGATCGCCGAAATTATGGGTGTCCCAACTGGAACGGTGATGTCTCGATTACATCGTGGTCGTAAATTATTAAGAGAATCTTTAGCGGTATATGCAAAAGAGCGCGGCTTTGGTACCAAAGTTAAGGATGGAGGTGACAACTCATGAGTTGCGGAAATCATCACAACCTACCTTGTATCGAGGTGAAACCTTTTATTGTTTTGTATATCGATCATGAAATTCCAGATAATCATCAACTAGAGATGATTGAAGTTCACTTTGGTGAGTGTCCACCATGTAAAACTGAGATGGAAATTGAAAACCAAGCTCTTGTATTAATGCGCAATCTGCTAACTCGCTCCTGCAATGAGCCAGCTCCGCAATCACTACACGAGAAGTTAATAGAGCAAACCCACTTATTGC
>CAFBOH010000004.1_pt1 | contig 15466 bp, 12 predicted proteins | sample 7269411 | NCBI WGS metagenome assembly CAFBOH01 (sample SAMEA6814113, study PRJEB35770) | freshwater metagenome | biome: Freshwater; feature: Freshwater reservoir; material: water | place: Czech Republic | collected 2017-07-26 | depth 30m m
ATGCCAACCTGAGAATTTAAATTTATGCGGAGGAAATGTGAAGATTATTTAGCAAATCGCAGCGGTGGCACCAATCCGGCGGAGGCCAAATTGTTGATTGCTTGCTTTTGATTATCAGAGATATTTGCCGGGGCGCAATTTTCTATATTTAAAAAGACAGTTACTACGCAATCTGCGCAGCTGATATTTTTCATAACGCATGAATTACAGTCGATGATCATGGCTAAACGGTAGATGCGACCACTGACAACCTCTAACCTTTGCTTATGAGCATGAAATTACAAGTATCAGCCAACTTAATTGTTGGCTCCGATGGCTCAACATCTAAAAACGGCAGCTCCATTGGATTATCAAATCCCATTGACCGGGCGCGATTTCACCAGTTGCGCTCAAAGTGCGATCTGATTTTAATCGGTGGTGAAACAGCAAGACGTGAACCATATAAAAAAACTCCAGTACCGTTATTTATAATTACTCATTCTCAAGTAAAACTGCAACCTAAGAATCAGCTAGCAAAACAAATAAATCTGCCGCCTCAATTAGCTCTGGTTGAGATTGAGAGGAGCTTCCCCGAAAAATCTGAGATCAACATTTTGGTCGAGGCCGGGCCAAAATTATTACAACAAATGATAGATCTTAATTTGATAGATACATTTTATTTAACAATAAATCACACTCAGATTGGTGAGCAAAAGATTGATTATCTAAAAATGCTGACAGGTTTTAGCCTAATTGAATCAAGTAAGGATCTTGATACGGAGCTTCAAACTTACAAATTAACCAACAGATAAAATTGCAACTCCGGAGATAGCAAAGAATATTCCGAGATACTGCAACTTATGCAAACGCTCGTGCAGTAATTTAAATGCTAATAACGCGGTAACGATAGGAAATAGAGATCCCATTACAACTGCCAAAGAGACCAAACCTTTTGTGGTTGCAATGCCTAGAAGCAAATTACCGAAAAAATCAGCTGCGCCGATACCAAATAATATTGGCAAATCTTTTTTAGAGAATCCGCCAGTTGTTTTAAATTTGGCAAAGAGCATCAAAGCAATCACAAAGGTAGTTAAGCGCATAGTTGTCATTGTCATAATTGGACTAACTTCTGAACCTTTTGCAATGAAAGTAATTGCTCCACCAAAACCGAAAGCTGCAATTGTTGCAAAAATTAATGGCTTGGCAGATAAACCACCGCGAATCTCTGGACCACTTGCACAGAAGCCGCCAAGTAGTGCAACAGCCATTCCGGTAATTTGAATTGCACTAGGTTTTTCCCCACCAACAAAAGCAACTGTTAATGGAATTAAAACGCTTAATGAGCTAATAGGTGAAACAACACCCATACGTCCGGTTGCTAGTCCGGCATAAAAAGCGGTTAAGCCACCAAATCCCATTAAGCCGGCAAGAATTGCTGGGATTACATAACCATTCCAACTTAAATTTGGTGCAAGCCATGAACTTGATAAGACAATTACAACAACGCCAACTAATAATCCAAAAGATTGTGAAACGGCAGTTACAGCAACCGCCTTGTATTTCTTTGTTAAGTTACCGCCGAAAAAATCAGCAGTTCCCCATAAAATACTTGAGAACAATGCTAAAAATGAACTTAACGAAACCATTGTTAAAGCCTACATGCGTGGCAGCACCGCATTGTGCATTTTGCAATTTACCCTTAATCCATGAAACCAACCTTTGAGCAATTAATTGCACCGATTCTTGCTTTAAAGGCACGTAATGAAATTTTGTTAGAAATGGTGCCCGCTCCACAAAAATTAGCTCCGCATGCGATCGCAATGACGGCGGATGTTTTGGAAGATGCTGCTACTGGTCGCTTTGTTTTATTACATGATCCAAATGGTCAAGAGGGTTGGGCTGGTGAGTTTCGTTGTGTGACATTTGCGCGCGCTGCAATTGATTTAGAGATGGCAAATGATCCATTACTTCCAGAAATTGGTTGGGCATGGCTTCAAGAGTCATTAAAGAAACATGATTGTGATTTTGTTGCACCAAGTGGAACTGTAACTAGAGTTGCAAGTGCATCCTTTGGCGCACTTGCCGGGCGCGATGAAGATTCAGAGATGGAGATTCGCGCTTCTTGGACACCAACTTCTGGTTCTAATCTGGTCAATCATGTAAATGCTTGGCTGGAGTTGTTAGCAACAACTGCTGGGCTTTCACCATTAGCCGAAGGTGTTACCTCAATTTCACGAAGTAAATAATTACCAATTAAAATACTCACTTAATGACAACTGCTTTACTAACACCGCGCGCTGGCGTTCCAGATGTAATCATTTCATCCTCAAAATTCGAAGAGATGATTGCAGATTTACTTAAAGGTAGCGGACCAATTGCCATAGATGCCGAACGTGCTTCAGGTTATCGCTATAGCCAACGTGCATATCTAATTCAGGTATATCGAAAAGATGGTGGACTGCATTTAATTGATCCGATCCCATTTCTAAACTCAAATTTATGGAGTGAATTTAATAAGAATTTTTCTAAGATTGAATGGGTAATTCACGCCAGTACGCAGGATTTACCGTGTTTGCTAGAGCTTGGTTTAGATCCACAAAACCTTTTTGATACAGAGCTAGGTGCCAGGATTGCCGGGTGTCCCAGAGTCGGCCTTGGACCACTTGCTGAAAGTTTGTTGGAGTTGGCATTAGCCAAAGAACATTCAGCAGTTGATTGGTCAATTCGACCATTAAAAACAGAGTGGCTGACATATGCCGCACTTGATGTTGATGTTCTTTTAGATATTCGCCAAAAGGTTGAAGAATTATTGGTTGCAAAAAATAAATTGGAGTGGGCGAAACAAGATTTTGCCTCAATATTAATTAACTTTAAAAGTAAACAATCCCAGCCGACTAAACCAGATCGTTGGCGAAAAACTTCAGGGATGCACAAAGTCAGAGACCGATTAACCATGACGATAATCCGAGATTTATGGCTTGACCGAGATCTGCTGGCGCAAGAGATTGATTTAGCACCGGGTCGAGTCTTAGGTGATGAGGCGATCGTTGAAATTGCCATCAAGCGACCAGAGAATGCCGAATCATTAGCGAAGGTAATTGGTTGGCGCACCAGATTAGAGTCACCACCCTTTTCCAGATGGCTTAAAGTTTTAAATCAATCTCTGCAAACTCCAATTGAAAATCAGGTAGAGCTTCGCTTGCCATCTCAATCTCTGCCACCAATTAAAATTTGGCGAGATAAAAATCCACTTGGCTATGCCCGTCTAACCCATGCCCGAGCCAATATTTCAGAGCTATCTGCGCAGATAGAAATTCCAACTGAAAATTTAGTAACGCCAGAGTTGGTCCGTAAATTATGTTGGGAGTTGCCATCCTTAGATGCCAGCCAGTACGAGAGTTATGTTGCTGAACAATTAACCAAGATGGGCGCTCGTAGTTGGCAGGTTGCGCAGGTCTCACCGCTAATCGCGAGGGCAATGAACCAGACCGAGCCAGTACTTATCCCAGAAGTTGAGAGCCCAGAGGAGCCGGTCGAAGCCAATTTGTGATTGGAATTACGCAACATTTAAGTTGCGTAATTCGCTACTTCAGGTCTAGGCTCTTACTCATGTTAAGCACCTTTCTAATAGCCCTTCGTGAGGGGCTGGAGGCTGCGTTAATCGTTGGAATTTTGGTTGCATACATAGTTAAAACCGGTCGCCGCAATTTATTGCCGCCAATCTGGACCGGCGTAGGTGTTGCACTATTGGCAAGTTTTGCATTGGGTGGATTTCTAAGTTTTACCTCTGCTGAGTTAAGTGATCGCGGTGAGCAATTTTTTGCTGGTACAACCTCATTTTTAGCGGTGGCACTAGTTACTTGGATGGTTTTCTGGATGAAGCGCGCAGCACGTACTTTGCGCGATGAGCTTCATGGCAAGGTTGATAACGCACTAACTGCAGGTCCATTTGCAGTTGCAGCCGCTGCATTTTTTGCAGTTGCTCGAGAAGGTCTAGAAACCTCATTATTTGTTTACACCAACTTTAGAACTGTCGACACAACTCCTGCTGCATCTGTTGGCTTGGTTTTGGGCTTAGCGGTTGCAGTTATTTTGGGGTATTTAATCTACAAACGTTCCATCAAAATGAATTTAAGCAAGTTCTTCACCGTAACTGGAGTTGCACTAATTATTGTGGCAGCTGGAGTTTTATCTTATGGAATTCATGAATACCAAGAGCTTGGTTGGATGCCAGGCGATAACTCATATGCTTGGGATATCTCCTCTTGGATGGCTAAGGATTCAATCGCTGGCTCCTTATTAGCAGGCACTATCGGATTTGATGTAAATACCAGTTGGGTGCAATTAATTCTCTGGGCTTCATACCTAGCCCTCGTCTTACGCCTATACCTAAAACCATCGGCTCAAAAAGTCCTGGTCAAGTAATTCCCTTTTTTACTACCCACGAGTAACCTAGCGCTTATCGCCGCCGTTAGCGGCTAGCTAGGGGAAGACCATGAGCAAAGATGCCAAAGTAAAAACCAATGTTGTTTTAGTCGATGCGGTGCGAACTCCATTTGGTAAAGCTGGTTCCTTATATGCCGAGACCAGAGCCGATGACATCATGGTTCGTTGTATTCGTGGTTTGCTCGAACGAAATCCAAATTTACCAACTGATCAAATAGATGATGTAGCAATTGCCGCTGCTACCCAAACAGGTGATCAAGGTATGAACATTGGTCGATCAGTTGCAATCTTGGCGGGAATTCCAAAATCTGTGCCAGGTTACTCAATAGATCGTTGGTGTGCGGGTGCATTAACAGCAGTTACAACAATTGCTGGTGGCATAAATATGGGTGCTTATGATTTAGCAATTGCTGGCGGAGTAGAACATATGGGCCACCATCCAATGGGCGATGGCATGGATCCAAACCCAAGATATCTAGCAGAAAAATTAGTTGATACTGATGCGCTACAAATGGGTGCAACCGCTGAAAGATTGCATGACAAATTTCCGCATTTAACTAAAGAACGAGCTGATAAATACGCTCTTGCCTCTCAACAAAAAACGGCAGCTGCATATGCTGCAAATAAAATTCAACCTGATTTAATTCCAGTTGCAATTCGTACCGCTGAACTTGGTTGGGGCGTTGCCACTGTTGATGAACCACCTCGTCCACAAACTACATTAGAAGCATTGCAGGCTTTAAAGACACCATTTAGACCAGCGGGCCGAGTTACCGCTGGAAATGCAGCAGGATTAAATGATGGTGCAACTGCAGCAATCTTGGCATCTGAAGCAAAAGCCAAAGAGTTAAATCTGCCAATAAAAGCAAAGCTAGTCTCCTTTGCCTTTGCTGGTGTTGAACCAGAGATCATGGGATATGGACCTGTTCCAAGCACAATCAAAGCGTTAGCTAAAGCTGGCTTAGATATTACTGATATTGGTTTGTTTGAAGTAAATGAAGCTTTTGCAATTCAAGTTCTATCTTTCCTTGATCACTTTGGAATTGCCGATGATGATAAGCGAGTAAATATTTATGGTGGTGCTATTGCAGTTGGTCATCCCCTAGCTTCATCTGGTGTGCGTTTGATGTTGAATCTGGCAAATGGTTTTAAAGAACATCCAGAGGTTCGTTATGGAGTTACCACAATGTGTATCGGACTTGGTATGGGCGGAACAATCATTTGGGAAAATCCAAACTTTAAAGGAGCAAAGTAATAATGAGCGATATTAAATTACCGGAAGGTGCTCCTGAAGAGGTTGTTACCAACGCAATTTTGCGCGAAGTATCTCTAGAGCCATTTGGTGCAACCGGGAAATTGGCATTAATTACTTTAGATAACGGCATGGACCACAACCGTCCAAATACATTTGGCGCCGGCTCTCTTGCCTCTTTACAAAGTGCTATTGAAACAGCAGAAAAATCAGATGCAGTTGCTATTGCTATTACTGGAAAACCATTTATTTTCGCAGCTGGTGCAGATTTATCTGCGCTTTCATTTTTAAAGGATAAATCTCAAGCATTAGCAATTGGAAAGTTAGGCCATGATGTTTTCCGAAAATTGGCAGAAAGTAAGAAGCCAACCTTTGCATTTATCAATGGTTTAGCACTTGGTGGCGGTTTAGAAGTTGGCTTGCACTGTCATTATCGAACTCTGGCTACAACCGCTTTCACTGGCTTGCCAGAGTGTTTTCTTGGTTTAGTTCCCGGCTGGGGTGGGGCAACAATTTTGCCTAAATTGATTGGACCAGAAAAAGCTGTGCAAGTAATTATTTTGAATGCATTAAATAACAACACCATGATGAAGGCGAAGGATGCACTTGGCTTAGGTGTAGTCGATGCAGTTTATGAACCCGCAGATTTCCTAGAGCATTCAATTAAATTTGCAGCACAAATTATTTCTGGCAATAAGAAAATTGAGCGCACCGATTACAGCAAAGATAGTGATGCTTTTGCAAAAGCCATCGCAACTGGCAAGGCGGCGGTTGCCAAGAAGTATGGCGGGGCAGAAATTGCATCTCCGCTAAAAGCTCTTGAACTGATCGCAGCTGCTCAATCAAATACTTACTCACAAGGTTTTGATGCAGAAGATCAAGCATTGGCGGAGTTAGTAATGACTGATGCCCTAAGAGCATCTTTGTATTCATTTAACCTAATTCAAAAGAAACGCAAAAAGGTTGAGGGTGCTCCTAAACCTGCAGTTGCTCGTAAGGTTACAAAGGTTGGTGTAGTTGGAGCTGGATTAATGGCTTCGCAATTGGCGCTATTAATGTTGCGAAATTTGAAGGTGCCGGTTGTAATTACAGATCTAGATCAAGAGCGAGTAGATAAAGGTCTATCTTGGATTAAAGGCGAGATCGCTAAATTAGTTGAGAAGAAGCGCTTATCTCCCGAGGGCGCCACTCGCCTACTTGGAAATATCTCAGGTTCAACTGATCAGAAGGTATTTGCAACAGCTGATTTTGTTATTGAAGCAATCTTTGAAGAGTTATCGCTTAAGCAAAAATTATTTAAGGATCTTGAGAAAATTATTACTCCAGAATGTATTTTGGCAACAAATACATCATCGCTTTCAGTAGAGGCAATGGCAGAAGGACTTGCCAATCCAGAGCGTGTTGTTGGTTTTCACTTCTTTAATCCAGTTGCCATCATGCCGCTGCTTGAAGTTGCTCGTACCTCCAAAACTGATGATGCAACAACTGCAACTGCCATAAATGTTGGCAAAGAGCTAAAGAAAACAATGGTGATTGTAAAAGATGCTCCCGCTTTTGTTGTGAATCGTTTACTTACTCGATTTATGGGTGAAGTTACCGATGCAATTGATGAAGGTACGCCATACGATGTGGCAGATGCTGCTATGCGACCACTTGGTTTCCCAATGAGCTCACTTGAGCTTCTTGGTTTAGTTGGCCCAGGTGTTGCGCTACATGTTGCTGAAACTTTAAATAAGAATCTTGGCCCTCGTTACAAGATTTCACCAACGATGCAACGTTTTGTTAAAGAAAATGTTCGCACCTTTTATATTAAAGATGACAAGGGTGTTAACCAAGTTAATCCAGCTGCTCTGGCGCTGTTGGAAAAAGCAAGTGCACCATCAACTGCCGATCAGGTTCGCGAACGTGCATTAAAAGCATTAGCGACTGAAGCGAAGATGATGCTTGATGAAGGTGTTGTTGCCACCCCATCTGAAATCGATATTTGTATGTTGCTTGGTTCAGGTTGGCCGATGCATCTAGGTGGCATCTTGCCTTATCTAGATCGTGAAGGAATTAGTGAAGCGGTTTGCGGTGCGCGTTTTCATCCTGCGGGAGTTGCATCTCTTCCTTAACCGATAAATCACTTGCACTCCATGCAACTAAAGATCGAGTTATGTTTTGAACTGTAATTCCTAAATCCTGCAAAACCTCTGCGCGTTTAGAGTGTTCGATAAATGCTAGTGGAACACCAATTGAATGAACAGGAACAGTTAATGCTGCATCACGGAATAATTCGCTGATGGTGCTGGCGATACCACCATGCTTAATACCATCTTCTAAAACAACCACGCTCTTATAACGACGTGCCATTGTTATTAATGATGTTGGCAAAGGTTTTACCCAACGTGGATCAATAACGGTCACGCCAACACCTTCGCGATATGCCTGCCCAGCTGCTTCAACTGCCATTGCGGCAAATGCGCCAATACTTACCAATAAAATATCAGCACTTTCACCACGATATAAAACATCAATGCCATCTCGTCTTTCAAAAGCTGGAATATCCTCGTTAACTGCACCCTTTGGAAAACGAATAAGTGATGGCGCATTTGAAATATCCAACGCCTCTCGTAAGGTTTCCCGAACTCGAGCGCCATCACGAGGTGCAGCAACATTTAATGTCGGCACAATTCCCGTTAAAGCTAAATCCCAAATTCCATTATGTGAAGGTCCATCATCGCCAGTTACACCAGCTCGATCTAAAACAAATGTAACGCCAGCCTTATGTAAGGCCACATCAAGAAGTAATTGATCAAATGCCCGGTTTAAGAATGTGCTGTAAACGGCAACAACTGGATGCAAACCGGCATACGCCATACCGGCAGCAGCGGTTGTTGCATGTTGTTCAGCAATTCCAACATCAAAGGTGCGCTCTGGGAAACTCTTTTCAAATTTATCTAAACCAGTAGGTCCCATCATGGCTGCGGTAATTGCCACAACATCACTTCGCTCTTGTCCAAGTTTTACTAACTCATCTGAGAACACAGATGTCCAAGTTTTTCCAGATTTACTAAGTGGTTCACCAGTTTCTGGATCTACGACACCAACAGCGTGAAACTTCTCTGCCTCATCATTTAATGCTGGAGCGTGGCCGCGACCTTTTTCAGTTATGACATGAACTAGAACAGGCCCGGCAAAATCCTTCGCACTTTGTAATGCATTTTCCATAGCATAAATATCATGACCATCAATTGGTCCAAAGTATTTCAAACCTAAATCTTCAAACATGCCTTGCGGTGCAACAATATCCTTAATGCCCTTTTTCATACCGTGCAAGGTTTCGTATATCGGTTGTCCTACAACTGGAGTCTTCTCGAGGACGCCCTTGCCCCAATCTAAGAATTTCTCATAACCCTTAGTTGTACGAAGTGTTGAAAGATAGGTAGCGACACCACCAATTGTTGGTGAGTATGAACGTTCATTGTCATTTACAACTATTACTAATTTTTCATCAGTGCTTGCGGCAATATTATTTAACGCCTCCCAAGCCATTCCGCCAGTTAATGATCCATCGCCTACAACACAAACTACTGTGCGATCTGATTGTTTGGTGATCATGAAACCTTTGGCAATGCCATCACTCCAGGAAAGGGCTGTAGAAGCGTGTGAGTTTTCAACTACATCATGCTCACTTTCACTCCGGCTCGGGTATCCAGCTAGACCACCACGTTGACGCAATCTATCAAAACCACCCATACGTCCAGTTAGTAATTTATGAACATAAGTTTGGTGACCGGTATCAAAAACAATTACATCTTTGGGAGATTCAAAAACTCTATGAAGTGCAATGGTTAACTCAACGATTCCTAAGTTTGGGCCTAAGTGTCCACCCGATTTAGAAACTTTCTCAATTAAAAATTCGCGAATTTCTGCGGCAAGCTGGTTGAGTTTTTCCTCGTTCAAGCCACGTAGATCTACGGGAGATTTAATTGCATCTAACATGAGGATAGTTTAAACCCGCAGTAATTAAATTGGCGATTTACTTTAAAAGTGAGCGTAAAACGTACTGCATGATGCCACCGTGGCGATAATAATCTGCTTCACCTGGTGTATCAATTCTTAATTTAGCTTTAAGGCTTTTACCACCAGCCAATACGGTAACTAATTTCGGAGTAACGCCATTATTTAACTCTTCCACTCCGGTAATCTCAAAAACTTCATCGCCAGTTAAGCCAAGTGATTTCGCATTTTCACCATCTTGAAATTGCAATGGTAAAACTCCCATGCCAATTAAGTTGGAGCGGTGAATACGTTCAAATGATTCGGCAATTACCGCGCGAACACCTAGTAATGCTGTTCCCTTTGCCGCCCAATCTCGAGATGATCCAGAGCCATACTCCTTGCCAGCCAAAATAACTAGTGGAATGCCTGCGGCTTGATATGCCATTGATGCATCGTAAATAGTTGATTGCTCACCATTTGCTAAGAAGTTTTTAGTAAAGCCACCTTCAACGCCATCTAGCAATAAATTCTTTAATCTAATATTGGCAAAAGTTCCACGAATCATTACCTCATGATTACCGCGTCTTGATCCATAAGAATTAAAATCTGTGCGATCAATTCCATTTGCAGCTAAATACTTACCAGCTGGTGAATCAGCTTTAATATTTCCAGCAGGTGAAATATGGTCAGTTGTTACCGAATCTCCCAGGATTGCCATTACACGGGCTCCGGAAATATTTGTAACCGGCTTTGGATTACGTGGCATATTTTCAAAGTAAGGTGGCTTTCGCACATAGGTGGATTTAGCATCCCATTCAAAGGTATTTCCAGTAGGTGTAGCTAATGATTTCCAGCGATGATCACCATCAAAGACTGAGGCATAATCTTTGGTAAACATCTCAGATGAGATAGATGAATCAATTACATTTTGAATCTCAGCTGGAGTTGGCCAGATATCCTTCAAATAAACCGGCTGACCATCATTGCCATTTCCTATTGGTTCGTTATCAAAATCATGATTCATCGAACCAGTAAGAGCGTATGCAACAACTAACGGTGGAGAGGCTAGGTAATTCATCTTTACATCTGGTGAGATTCGACCTTCGAAATTTCGGTTTCCAGATAACACAGCTGATACCGCTAAATCATTTTCATTTATTGCTTTGCTAATTTCAATTGGAAGTGGGCCAGAGTTTCCAATGCAGGTTACGCAACCATATCCAACCAAGTTAAAACCAAGCTTGTCCATGTAAGGAGTTAAGCCAGAGCGATCGTAATAATCGGTAACGACCTTTGAACCTGGCGCCAATGTTGTTTTAACCCAAGGCTTACTTGATAATCCTTTTTCCACCGCTTTTTTTGCGAGCAAGGCCGCACCAATCATTACCGATGGATTTGATGTGTTGGTACATGAAGTTATAGATGCGATTACTACATCGCCATTAGCCACTGTTGTTTCTTTGCCATTAACCTTTAAATCAATTTTAGATTTACTAGTTTTATCTGTGAAATAACTAGGTGAAATTTTTGCATATGCGGTTTTAGCATCGCTAAGTGAAATTCGATCTTGCGGGCGCTTTGGTCCGGCAATTGATGGAACAATTGTTGAAAGATCTAACTCTAATTTTTCAGAGTATCGAGGTTGCGCTGATGGATCGTGCCATAGCCCATTTGCCTTTGCATACTTCTCAACTAATTCAAGTTGTTCAACGCTTCTTCCCGTAAATTTCAGATAACGAATTGTTTCTTCGTCAATCGGGAAAATTGCAACAGTTGATCCATACTCAGGTGACATATTTCCAATAGTTGCGCGATTAGCCATCGGTAGTGCAGAAACACCCGGTCCATAAAACTCAACAAATTTTCCAACCACACCATGCTTGCGAAGCATTTCAGTAATTGTTAAAACTAAATCAGTTGCGGTCGTTCCAGTTGGAAGTTCCCCATTTAACTTAAAGCCAACTACCTTTGGAATCAGCATTGAAACTGGTTGACCTAATAACGCAGCTTCAGCTTCGATGCCGCCTACTCCCCAACCCAGTACACCCAAACCATTAACCATTGTGGTGTGTGAATCAGTTCCAACCACAGTGTCTGGATAAGCACGCATCACGCCATTTACATTACGAGTCATAATTACTCGAGCTAAGAACTCGATATTGACCTGGTGAACAATTCCAGTTCCAGGTGGCACAACTTTAAATTCATCAAAGGCGGTTTGTCCCCAACGTAGGAAGCGATAACGCTCTTGATTTCGTTGGTACTCAATATCTGTATTTTGCTCAAAGGAATCTTTTGTACCAAACATATCTGCAATCACAGAGTGGTCAATTACTAATTCAGCAGGTGAGAGTGGATTTACTTTTGCCGCATCCCCACCTAGTTCAACAATTGCCTCGCGCATAGTTGCAAGATCTACGATGCAAGGAACCCCGGTGAAATCCTGCATGATTACACGTGCTGGCGTAAATTGAATTTCAGTATCTGGTTCAACCGTTGGATTCCAAGCAGCCAATGCTTTGATTTGTTCGGCGGTGATATTTGCGCCATCTTCGGTGCGCAGTAAATTCTCTAATAAAACTTTTAAGCTAAATGGCAGATCTTTTGCTTCTGCAAATCCAGTGATATCAAATATTTCATATTTCTTGCCTGATACTTCAAGTGTGGTTTTAGCGTTGAAGGAGTTCTTACTCAAAGCTACTCACCACCTTCTTTTCGCCTAATGAAATCGCGAACTGGCTAAATCCTAGTCTTTTGCTGGTGAAAATCCAGCCACACATTCCATGTGCTGAGTCATTGGAAATAAATCAAAGGCTTCAATGTGATCTAACTTATAACCACTTTCCTGTAAATATTTGGCATCCCTTGCCAACGCTGCTGGATCGCATGCCACATAAACAATTTTTCTAGGTCGCAACTTAATCATTTGTTTAATTACAGATTCACCTGCGCCCGTCCTAGGCGGATCAAGCAGTATTAAATCTGCACGTTTTACTAAGTTTAATTGTTGATCAACCAAACCGGCGTGGATATTTACATTTGAGTGTTTAGCAAAAACTTTACGAGCATCGGCAATCGCCGTCTTATCGCTTTCAATTAATGTCACAACACCTTGTCCACCTACTTGCTGCAATATCTCGGCTGCAAATAAGCCAACACCAGAATAAAGATCACACACCCAATCACCAGATTTAACTTTTAATTGGGCAAGTGCAGCTTTTACTAATGTAGTTGGAGCGTTGCGATGACTTTGCCAAAACGCAACTGGTGAGATTCGAAAGGAGTTGCCCGCAACCTGTTCAGTAAGCTGGGTTGGCCCACTGATGCTACGTCCGGAACGCATAACTGAAATTTCAGAGGTGCTAGACACTGCAACTTCTACTCGAGCATCAGATTTCCAATTTCGCGCAACTAAATCCTTTACCTTCATCCGCTCATCTGCGATTAGACAATCTTCGATCTCGATTACCTGATTACTTCGCGCGCCAAAAAATCCAATTTTCCCATTTTCAGAAACCGCAAAATCCATTCTAGTTCGCCAATGTAAGCCATCATCTGGGTCAAGTTGAGTTACTTGAAAATCAAAACCTTCAGCAATTAAATCTATTTTGCCAATTCGCAAAAACTGTTCCAAAATAATTTCGCGTTTAAATTTAAGTTGTGCAGATAGTGAGATATGTTGGAAATCGCAACCACCGCAACTACCCGCATATTTACATGGTGGGGAAACTCTTTCAGATGCTGTAGTTAATACTTCAACAACATCTGCATGGGCGATCTTTGAATTAACTGCTGTGATTTTTACCTTTGATTTTTCACCAGTGATTGCATGTCTTACAAAAATAACTTGGCCCTGATGCCTGGCAACAAAATGTCCACCATGTGCAATTGCGCCGATTTCAACCTCAACAATTTGACCTACTTTTAACCGTTCGCCAGCGTCTAATTCCACAGGAGGAAGAGTACGGGTGTAAGTTGTCCTCTGTGCACGTTGTAATCATGGGCTGCGGTCGAGTCGGATCAACCTTGGCGGTTGATTTAGAAAAAGCTGGTCATACAGTTGCTGTAATTGATCAAAATCGTGAAGCCTTCCGTCGCTTAGGTGCAGATTTCAATGGCAGAACAATTGCTGGTGTTGGTTTTGATCGTGACACACTTTTAGAAGCTGGAATAGAAAAAGCAGATGCATTTGCTGCTGTTTCAAATGGTGATAACTCAAATATCCTGGCAGCTCGAGTAGCTCGTGAAACTTTTGGTGTTGGAAATGTAGTCGCTCGCATTTACGATCCAGGTAGAGCTGAAATTTATCAACGTCTTGGAATTCCCACAGTTGCCACCGTTTTATGGACAACAGATCAGATTATGCGTCGATTAACTCCATCCGGCTCAAAATCAGAGTGGCGCGATGCAACTGGAACAGTGCAATTAATTGAGGTGCATTTACATGCTGGCTGGTATGGTGAAGCGGTTTCGTTAATTGAGAAAAATACCAAAGCACGTGTGGCATTTTTAACCAGACTTGGCGAGGCATTAATCCCAGATGAACATGCAGTATTGCAAGAGGGCGATTTAGTACATGTACTTGCAGCCGACAAAGAGATTTCTAATATTGAAAAAACGCTTGCAAAATCACCGGATGGACAATAAATGAGAATTGCTATTGCCGGAGCTGGAAATGTTGGTCGCGCCATCGCTCGCGAATTGTTAGAAAATGGTCATAACGTATTGCTAATTGATAAAGATCCTAAAGCTTTGAAGATGGATTCTGTTCCTACTGCAGAGTGGTTACTGGCTGATGCCTGCGAAATTACATCACTTGACCAAGCCAAATTAGATGGTTGCCAAGTATTAGTTGCCGCCACCGGAGATGACAAAGTAAATCTTGTAGCTTCGTTGTTGGGAAAAACAGAGTATGGCGTACCACGTGTTGTGGCTCGAGTTAATCATCCTAAAAATGAATGGATGTTTGATTCTTCCTGGGGCGTAGATGTTGCCGTATCTACTCCTCGAATTATCTCGGCATTAGTAGAAGAGGCGGTAAGTGTTGGCGATGTAGTTCGGTTGTTCTCATTCCGTAAAGGTGAAGCAAATTTAGTAGAAATAACACTTCCAGATAATGCAAAATGTTGTGGCAAAACTGTCGGAGAAGTAGAGCTTCCAGAGGATGCATCCCTTGCTGCAATTGTGCGTGATGGCCGAGTTATTTCTCCTCGCGAACATGATGTTTACTCATCAGGAGATGAATTACTTTTTGTTGCATCAGCAAATGCAGAAAATAAATTAAAAGCCTGCTTTATCGGTAATTAATTCCTATTTAAATCAGTTGCACCAGGTGTTGTTGGCACCTTTCTCAAGATCACCCAGCTACCCCAAGCAGTTAAAAGAAATAGTGGATACCCCATGATTAGGCGTGCAGTTCCAAGGGCGTTGATATTTCCACTTTTATAAAGTGGATATTGCACAATTAATCTTGAGAGAAATAAACCCACCCATAACCAACCAGCATTTATATAAGCCTTTAATCGCTTAGGATCTTTTCGCCAAAGTAGATTCTCGCCCAAAATTGGTCCAAGCATTACTCCCAAAATCGGCCATTTAATTAAATTAGTAAGTGCATAAAGTGCGCCATACCCAATATTTATCCATAAGCCCGGCAGGTAAAAATCAGCGGCATTTCCACTTTTGCGTGAAAAAAAAGCGCAGATGGCAACTCCGATTAATCCAGAAAAAGCATGTTGCAGGGTTTCGCGTTTAAATAATCTATACAAAGTTAATACCGCAGATAGAGCCACCGCCGAGTAAATC
>CAFBOH010000005.1_pt1 | contig 15138 bp, 15 predicted proteins | sample 7269411 | NCBI WGS metagenome assembly CAFBOH01 (sample SAMEA6814113, study PRJEB35770) | freshwater metagenome | biome: Freshwater; feature: Freshwater reservoir; material: water | place: Czech Republic | collected 2017-07-26 | depth 30m m
ATTTGGTAAAGCAAATATCCGCTTTGAAACCGGAAAATCAGCTCGCCAAGCAGCTGGCTGTGCAACTGTTTATCTAGATGAAGAAACAATGTTGTTATCAGCTACTACTGCTTCAAAAAATCCAAAAGATCAATTTGATTTCTTCCCACTAACAGTGGATGTAGAAGAGCGCATGTATGCAGCCGGAAAAATTCCTGGCTCATTCTTCCGTCGTGAAGGACGTCCTTCAGAAGATGCAATCCTTACCTGTCGTTTAATCGATCGCCCACTACGTCCATCCTTTATTAAGGGATTGCGTAATGAGGTACAGATCGTTGTAACTGTGATGGCGTTAAACCCAGATCATATGTATGACGTAATTGCGATTAATGCAGCATCAATGTCAACTCAATTAGCTGGCCTGCCATTTAGTGGTCCAATTGGTGGCGTACGTGTTGCTTTAATTGAAGGTCAATGGGTTGCTTTCCCTAATCACTCTGATTTAGAAAAAGCAGTTTTTGACATGGTTGTTGCTGGCCGCGTTGCTGGCGATGATGTTGCAATTATGATGGTGGAAGCAGAAGCGACATCTAAGACCATTGATTTAATCAAGGGTGGCGCAACTGTGCCAACTGAAGAGATCGTTGGCCAAGGATTAGAAGCTGCAAAGCCATTCATCCGCACATTATGTGAAGCACAAATGGCACTAGCCAAACTTGCTGCTAAACCAACTGGTGAATTTCCAGTATTCCTTGAGTATCAAGATGATGCTTATGCAGCTGTTGAAAAGGCAGCAAAGGATGATCTTGCAAAGGCGCTAACAATTGCTGGAAAGCAAGAGCGCGAAACAAAACTTGATGAAATTAATGCTGCAGTAGTTGAGAAATTATCAGCTGATTTTGCAGAGCGCACTAAAGAAATCAGTGCTGCACTTCGTTCAGTAACTAAGAAGTTAGTTCGTCAACGTGTTCTTCGCGAGAAGATCCGTATTGATGGTCGTGGACTTCGCGATATTCGTGCATTAACCGCTGAGGTAGAGGTAATTCCTCGCGTTCACGGTTCTGCAATATTTGAACGCGGTGAGACTCAGATATTAGGTATCACAACTTTAAATATGCTTAAGATGGAACAACAATTGGATACATTAAATCCAGAAAACCATAAGCGTTACATGCACAACTACAACTTCCCACCATATTCAGTTGGTGAGACTGGTCGAGTTGGTTCACCTAAGCGCCGCGAAATCGGTCATGGTGCACTTGCAGAGCGCGCATTGGTTCCAGTTCTTCCAACACGTGAAGAGTTCCCATATGCAATTCGTCAGGTTTCAGAAGCACTAGGTTCAAATGGATCAACATCTATGGGATCTGTTTGTGCATCAACCATGTCATTACTTAACGCTGGCGTGCCACTTAAGGCACCAGTTGCAGGTATTGCAATGGGTCTAATTTCAGATGATGTAGATGGCAAAACTGAGTACGTAGCACTAACCGATATCTTGGGTGCAGAAGATGCATTTGGCGATATGGACTTTAAAGTTGCTGGTACAAAAGAGTTTGTTACTGCACTTCAATTAGATACCAAGCTTGATGGAATTCCAGCATCAGTTCTTGCTGCAGCACTACTTCAGGCAAAGGAAGCACGTCTTGCCATTCTTGATGTAATGAAGCAAGCAATTGATACACCAGATGAAATGTCATTACTTGCACCTCGAATTATTTCAATCAAGGTTCCAGTAGACATGATTGGTGCAGTTATCGGGCCTAAGGGCAAGATGATTAATCAGATTCAAGATGAAACTGGCGCAGATATCACCATTGAAGATGATGGCACTATCTACATCGGTGCAATTGAAGGATCTGCTGCTGAAGCTGCGAAGGCGCAAATTAATGCGATCGCAAATCCAGTACAACTTTCAGTTGGCGATAAGTTCAATGGCAGTGTTGTAAAACTTGCTACATTCGGTGCTTTCGTAAATCTAGCTCCTGGTAAAGATGGCTTGTTACACATCTCGCAAATCCGCAAGATGCATGGTGGCAAGCGAATTGAAAACCTAGAAGAGGTTATGAAGGTTGGCGACAAGGTAGAGGTTGTAATTAATGAGATTGATCCAAAGGGTAAGTACTCATTAGTTCCAGCAAATCTGCCAGAAGAGAAGGCTGAATAAAAAAGTAAATGGCAAGAACAGTTCTGCCCAGTGGCCTGCGAATTGTCACTGAAGAGGAAAGATCTGTTCGCTCTGCCGCTTTTGGTATTTGGGTCAATGTTGGCTCCCGCGATGAATCACTTTCAACTGCGGGAGCTTCTCATTTTCTAGAACACCTTCTTTTTAAAGGAACTAAAACTCGCAGCTCTCTGGAGATCTCATCTGCGATTGAAGCAGTCGGTGGTGAAACAAATGCATTTACTTCTAAGGAGTACACCTGTTTTTATGCACGTGTGATTGATAAGGATCTGCCACTTGCCGTAGATGTGATCAGCGATTTAATTACCTCATCCGTTGTTAAGCCAGAAGATGTTGATGCAGAGCGCAAGGTAGTTTTGGAAGAAATCGCAATGCGCGATGATGATCCCAGCGATTTAATTCATGATTTATTTTTAGAGAAGTATTACGGGGATACCCCACTTGGTCGGCCGATCCTGGGCACCATTGAATCTATTAATGAGATGTCACGAAGTACGGTATTTAATTACTATCGCAAGCGTTATCGCCCACAAGATTTAGTAGTTGCCGTTGCTGGAAATGTGAAACATAAAGATGTTGTGCGCATGGTGGAGAGTGCTTTAAGTAAGGATAATTTTCTAGATACACCAAAGGCAGATTATGAAATCCGCACATCTGGCTCAGTAAAGGTTCCAGGTCGCGGTGAGGTTACATTGCTAGATCGTAAAACCGAACAAGCACATATTGTTTATGGCGTCGAAGGTGTAGCTCGAAATGATAAGCGTCGCTTTGCACTAAGTATTTTATCCTCAGCTCTTGGTGGCGGCATGTCATCACGTTTGTTCCAAGAGATTCGCGAAAAACGCGGATTGGCGTACTCAACATATTCCTACAGCCAACAATTTGCGGGAAGTGGTGTTATGTCTTTTTATGTGGGATGTAAACCAGAACGAGCAATTGAAGCAACAAAAATTATTCAAGATATTTTGCATGATGTTGCTGAAAAAGGATTAACTCAGGAAGAGATTACTCGCGCTAAAGGCGCAGTCTCTGGTTCATTGGTATTAAGCCAAGAGGACACCGGATCTCGCATGACCAGAATTGGCAAAAGCGAGTTGGTATATGGCGAGATTATGAACTTCGATCAGATTCTTCGCGAGATTGCAGATGTAACACCAGATCAAATCAAGGAAATTGCTCGCCAAATCTTGCCGACATCTCCTACCCTTGCGGTAGTGGGACCATTTAGATCCCAGGCAAAATTTGAAGGGTTAATTGCATGAAGATTGCAGTGTTAGGTGCCAAAGGCAGAATGGGCACAGAAGCAGTTGATGCAATTAGCGATGCTAAAGATTTACAACTTGTTGCCGAATTAGATTTAGGTGATTCACTAGATCTATTAGTAAAAAGTGGCGCACAAGTAGTTGTTGACTTCACCCATCCGGATGCGGTTATGAAAAACTTAGAGTTTGCAATCACAAATGGCATCCACGTTGTAGTTGGCACAACAGGTTTTGATGATGCCAAGTTAGCTAAATTAAAAGATTTACTTTCTGCAAATCCAAAGGTAGGCGCATTAATTGCACCTAATTTTGCACTTGGCGCGGTTTTGATGATGCAGTTCTCTGAAAAAGCTGCCAAATACTTTGAATCAGTTGAAATTATTGAACTTCATCATGCAAATAAAGTTGATGCACCATCTGGAACTGCAGTTCGCACCGCGCAGATGATCACCGCTGCGCGCAAGAAAAATAATAAAGCAGCCATGCCAGATGCCACTAAGACAGCTATGCCAGGTGCCCGCGGCGCCACTGTTGGAGATGTGCCAATTCACTCGGTTAGATCTCATGGGTATGTTGCTCACCAAGAGGTAATTTTTGGCGACCCAGGTGAAACACTTTCAATTCGACATGATTCAATTAATCGTGCAGGCTTTATGCCAGGAGTTTTACTTGGAGTTCGAGAAGTAGCAAAGCATCCAGGATTAACAGTTGGTCTTGAGAAATATATGGAGGGAATGTAAATGAGTAACATCACGATGTACGGAGCTGAATGGTGTGGTGATTGCCGTCGTTCTAAGAAGTTTCTAGATGCAAACAATGTTTCATACAAGTACATCGATGTAGAAGCAGATGTTTCAGCAAGTGATAAGGTAATTGAAATCAATGGCGGACAACGTTCTATTCCCGTTATTATTTTTGAAGATGGCACACACTTAACAGAGCCATCAGATGCTGCGCTTAAGGCAAAGTTAGAAGAGCTTAAGGTTCTTTAAAACCAGTTGTAAATTGCGGCGCTGGTAATTGCAGCGCCGATCACAACAACTGGAAATGGTGCTTTAAATTTAAGAAGCACTAGGGCAACACCAACACCTGCAACTCGTTGATCTATCACCAACTCTTTTTTGTGGGCAAAGGTCTGCACGCCAACTAATGCACTTAATAACACAATCGGTACCAAGGTATTAATGCGCATAATTTTTGGTTTATTTAACCAACGCTCTGGTACAGAGTGACCAATATATTTATTTAAAAATGCAGTGGCGCTGGCACCTAGTACTGCGATCCAGATTGGGCTCATTTTTTCCACCCAAAGATAACTGCAAGTAAGACGGTAGTAATGATTGGAACTCCAGCTGGCGTAAGTGGGGTTAGCGTTAGCGCCCAAAGAATCGCTACCGCCGACACAACAAATTGTTTTTTATTTTTTAATCTTGGCCAAACTAAACCGCAAAATGCTGCGGGCACTGCTGCATCTAATCCCCAAACTGATGGATTACCAATTGCGCTGGCACCTAGTGCACCAAGAAATGTGAAGATATTCCAAAAGACATAAACACCGATACCAGTTACATAAAATCCGCGTTTGCAATCTGCATCATTATCTTGCAAAGTTGCAACTGCAGTTGATTCATCAATTGTTATCTGAGCAGATAAAACTCTTTTGATGCCACTCACTTTTAAAATCGGTGCCATCTGCAGGCCATAAAGTGCGTTGCGAAAACCAAGTAAGGTTGCGGTAGCGATGGCGCTAATTGCTGCACCACCTGCGCCCATAATTCCGACAACAGCAAATTGGGATGCGCCAGAGAAAAGAAGTAACGAGAGAAGACAGGTTTGCAAAACGGAGAATCCAGCGGTTACGCCAGCTGCGCCAAAGGCGGCGCCATATAAACCAACGGTGAAGGCAACACTCAAACCGGTTCGATCAACCTGATTTTTACGAGGATTGAAGTAGCGAGTGATTGACACGCCGATATCTTAATCCACGCTCTAGGCAATCAGCGAAGATAGGGTCGCAGGCATGAGTGAACAAATCCAATTTCGTGATGATGTATCTGTTGAATTAGTTAAATCCAGCGCAAGTGATGCCGATGTAATTTGGGCAGCACGTGTTTCAACTGCTGGCGATAAATCCTTAGAAGATGTTGGCGCAGATGCTGCTAAATCTGAAGGTTTAATTAATTACTTAGCTCGCGAACGTCACGGTTCACCTTTTGAACATACATCCATGACATTTTTTATCTCTGCACCAATATTTGTTTTCCGTGAGTTTATGCGCCACCGCATCGCTTCCTACAACGAGGAGAGCGGTCGCTATCGTGAACTTCGTCCTGTGTTTTATGTGCCAAGTAAGGATCGTAAATTAGTTCAAGTTGGTAAGCCCGGCTCATACTCATTTATTGAAGGCACAACCGAGCAGTATCAAATGACAGTTGATGCAATTAAAGAGACTTGCACACTTGCCTATGAAAATTATCAAAAGATGTTAACTGCAGGTGTTGCTCGTGAAGTAGCTCGCGCAGTATTGCCAGTAACCCTTTACTCATCGATGTATGTGACGATGAATGCTCGTGCGTTAATGAACTTTTTATCTCTTCGCACAGCACGTGAAGGTTCACACTTTCCGTCATACCCACAACGTGAGATCGAGATGGTGGCTGAGAAGATGGAAGCAGAGTTTGCCAAGTTAATGCCGATTACATACGGGGCATTTGAAAAATCTGGCCGAATCGCTCCGTAAGGAGATCGGCAAACAAGGTAGCCTTAGCGCATGCAAATCACTCCACCATTTGGTCGGTTACTTACCGCCATGGTTACTCCCTTTAGTAAATCAGGGGAGATTGATTGGGCAGGTGTAGAAAAGATTGCAGCACATCTTGTTGCAACAGGTCATGATGGCATTGCAGTAAATGGCACCACTGGTGAAGCACCAACTACAAGTGATGATGAAAAAGATCAAATAATTAAAGCGGTTCGCGGCGTTGTTGGCGATAAAATAAAAATTGTTGCAGGTGCTGGAAATAATGAAACTTCACACTCTGTTGAACAAGCAAAACGTGCTGCTAAAGCTGGCGCCGATGCCTTGTTGGTAGTAACTCCTTATTACAACAAACCACCGCAAGCCGGAATTGCTGCGCACTTTACAGCGATGGCAGATGCCACAGATTTACCAGTGATGATGTATGACATTCCTGGACGTACCGGTGTGGAAATTGAAAGTGACACAATTGTTAAATTAGCAGAACATAAAAATATTGCAGCACTTAAGGATGCCAAAGGTAATCCGGCTGCCACCTCTTGGGTAATTAAGAGATCTGGCATTGCTGTTTATTCCGGTGATGATATTTTGAATTTACCACTGCTTTCAGTTGGCGCTGTTGGTTTTGTTTCAGTTTGTGGTCACACTGTTGGCGCAGATTTAAAGGCGATGTTAAATGCCTGGTTTGCCGCAGATGCCAATAAGGCACTTGAGATTCATCAAAAATTACTTCCAGTATTTACTGGCACATTCCGCACACAAGGTGCGATTCTGACAAAGGCGGCCCTTAACTTAATGGGATTACCTGGCGGATTTACAAGATTGCCACTTGTCGATGCAACTGATGCGCAGATTGCGCAGTTGAAGTTGGATCTGCAAGCAGGCGGCGTTAACTTAAAGTAACTTAATGAATCATCCCCATCCCGGTCTGCCATATCCTGCAAAATTAGCTAAGAAAACTCTGCGCATCGTTGCGCTAGGTGGTCTTGGTGAGATCGGTCGCAACATGACCGTCTTTGAGTATGAAGGCAAATTATTAATAGTTGATTGTGGTGTTTTATTTCCAGGTGATGATCAACCCGGCATTGATTTAATTTTGCCAGATTTTTCATACATAAAAGAGCGCATGAATGATATTGAAGCGGTCTTTTTAACCCACGGACATGAAGATCATATTGGCGCACTTCCTTATCTATTGCGTGAGCGAAGTGATATCAAAATTATTGGCTCAAAATTAACATTGGCATTTGTTGAACCTAAATTAAAAGAGCGCAAAATTACCGCACCACTTCATGTTGTAAAGGCTGGTGAAAGTTTAGGAGTTGGTCCATTTACATTGGAGTTTGTACAAGTAAATCACTCAATTCCGGATGCGTTAGCGGTAGCGATTAAAACTCCTGCTGGCGTTATTTTGCATACTGGTGATTTTAAGATGGACAAGATGCCACTTGATGAAAAGGTTACTGATTTAGAAACCTTTGCTCGACTTGGCAAAGAGGGTGTGGATCTGTTTTTAACTGATTCCACCAATGCAGATGTTCCAGGATTAACCGTTGCTGAAAAAGATATTTATCCAGCACTGCAAGAGGCAATCAGCAAAACTCCAAGAAGAGTTGTTGTTACCTCATTTGCATCCCATGTACACCGAATTCAACAAGTATTAACAGCTGCTAATGCTGCCAATCGCAAAGTGGCATATGTTGGCCGCAGCATGGTGCGCAATATGAAGTTAGCGGAGGATCTTGGTTACTTAAAGGTGCCAAATGGCTTGGTTGTTGATTACAAAGATATTGATAATTACGGGGACAAGATTGTTTTGATTTGCACTGGTTCACAAGGTGAACCACTTGCCGCGCTTTCTCGAATTGCCAATGGTGATCATGAAATCCGAGTTGGCAAAGGCGACACCGTGGTGATGGCATCCTCTTTAATTCCCGGAAATGAAAAGTCCGTATATCGGGTAATTAATGAATTAACTAGATTTGGTGCGCATGTAGTTCATAAAGGAAATGCATTAGTGCACGTATCAGGACATGCATCTGCTGGCGAATTACTGCATTGCTATGAAGTTGTGAAGCCAAAAAATGTTTTGCCCGTACATGGTGAGTGGCGACATATGCGAGCAAATGCCGATCTTGCAATGCAATCTGGATTAGCAGAACACAATGTTGTAATTGCCGAAAATGGCATCACAGTTGATGTGGCAGATGGCCATGCTGACATCTCTGGTTCTGTGCCATGTGGTTACATTTATGTTGATGGTCAAACCGTTGGTGAAATTACCGAATCATCATTAAAGGATCGTCGAATTCTTGGCGAAGAAGGATTTATTTCAGTTGTCGTTGCGATTGATTCGCAAAGTGGAAAAATTGTGGCCGGCCCAGATATTCATGCTCGTGGATTTACTGAAGATAAAACATTATTTGATGATGTAAAAGGTGATATTGAAAAAGCATTAGCGAAAGCAGTTGCCGGTGGCTTCAATGGCACACATCAACTTTCACAAGTAGTTCGTCGAACAATTGGTAGTTGGGTTGGCGAAGAACATCGCCGAAAACCAATGATCATTCCACTAGTTATTGAGGTCTAGACAATAGGCTTAGCCACATAATGGCTAGATCACGTGGAAGAGCACGCAGTAAGAAAAGCAGCAATCCTGGTAGCGGGTTTGTGCGCGCACTTTTTTCTGCGATCGGTTCATTGTGGCGTTTACTTGCCAAAGCTTTAGGTAGTGCAACTCGTTTTGTTTTTAGGGGAGCACAAGAGTTAGATCCAACTCACCAACGAGATGGCATTGCATTCTTTCTTTTTATTTTGGCATTAATAGCAGCTGCTGGCACTTGGTTTGGTTTAGATAATTTTGCCGGTCATGCCACCTACTCATTTTTATATGGTGGCGTTGGTCGACTAGCGCTACTAACACCACTTATTTTTGTTTACTTTGCTTATCGATTATTTAAAGCACCGGATGAATCAAATGAAACTGGTCGCATCACTATTGGAACATTGCTATTAGTTATCAGTACTACTGCGCTTTTGCACCTACTTAATGGTTCAACTGGAACTGGTGCAACCGCAATGCGACATGGCGGCGGCTGGATTGGATATGGTGTTTCTAAGCCATTAGTTGCACTTGTTACCAATATTTTGGCCGTTCCTATTTTGTTAATTATTTTCCTATTTGGCTTACTTGTTATTACCAAAACCCCAGTAAGTAAATTATTTAGCAATATCGCCCGAGTATTTGCACTTGGTGGCGCCGGCATTGCCAAGGTAAAAGAGAAGCGAGCGGCAAATGCAGTTGAAGAGTTTGAAGTAAGTGATACCCCACCATTTGAATCTCCACTTGTAAAGGATTTAGTTGCTGAGTTCGAAGATGAAGATGATGGCGAGTACGAGGCAGAGCAACTTGATTACTCAGTGGAGCTAGCTGATTTTGATGCAGTAACGCAAGCAATCCCAAGAGCGGTGAAGCCAATTAAAAGTGAGGCTGTGCGGCCACAACAATTATTACTTACAGCAGATACCGTTTATGAATTACCCAGCATGGATTTGTTGCGCGCAGGGCCTGCTTCTAAAGGAAAATCAAAAGCTAATGAAGCAGTTGTTGCTGCATTGAAACAAGTTTTTGATCAATTCTCAGTTGATGCCCAAGTATCTGGATTTATGCGCGGGCCAACTGTTACAAGATATGAAGTAGAGCTTGGCCAAGGTGTAAAGGTTGAAGCGATTAGTGCACTTTCAAAAAACATTGCATATGCCGTAGCAAGTGGTGAGATTCGCATACTTTCTCCTATTCCTGGTAAATCTGCAGTTGGTATTGAAATTCCAAACTCAGATCGCGAAATTGTGGCGGTGGGTGATGTGCTTCGTTCACCAGTTTCGGGAAATGACACTCATCCGATGTTGATTGCACTTGGTAAAGATGTTGAGGGCGCCTTCTTATGTGCCAACTTAGCCAAGATGCCGCACTTATTAGTTGCAGGTGCAACTGGTGCTGGTAAATCTTCGATGATTAACTCATTAATTATCTCAATTCTGATGCGCGCTACGCCAGATGAAGTGCGCATGGTGATGATTGATCCAAAGCGAGTTGAGTTAACAAATTATGAAGGCGTGCCCCATTTAATTGCGCCAATTATCACTAACCCCAAGAAGGCAGCGGATGTTTTATCTTGGGTAGTACGTGAGATGGATATGCGATATGACGATCTATCTGCATTTGGTTTTAGACATATCGATGATTTCAATAAGGCGGTAAAGAGTGGCAAGTTAACCGCTCCTGCTGGAAGTGAACGAGTCCTAGAGCCATATCCATACTTATTAGTAATTGTTGATGAGCTTGCAGATTTAATGATGGTGGCGGCGCGTGAGGTTGAAGAGAGCATTGTTCGAATTACGCAATTAGCTCGTGCTGCCGGAATTCACTTAGTACTTGCAACACAACGACCATCTGTAGATATTGTTACTGGTTTGATAAAAGCAAATGTGCCTTCCCGATTATCTTTTGCCACATCATCACTTGCCGACTCCAGAGTTATTTTAGATACACCTGGTGCTGAAAAATTAGTTGGTCAAGGCGATGGTTTGTTCTTACCGATGGGTGCAAGTAAAGCAGTACGTATTCAAGGAGCTTATATTTCAGAGCGCGAAATTGAAGCGGTGGTAAATCATGTTAAAGGACAGTTGCAACCGGTTTACCGAATTGATTTAAATGCGCCAATTAAACCTAAGATGATTGAAAATGATATTGGCGATGATATGGATCTATTGTTACAAGCAATTCAATTAGTAGTCTCTACGCAATTTGGCTCCACATCAATGTTGCAACGAAAACTTCGAATTGGTTTTGCAAAGGCTGGGCGGTTAATGGATTTAATGGAGAGCCGTGGAATTGTTGGACCAACTGAAGGTTCTAAAGCCAGAACGGTTTTAATAACTGCCGAACAGATGCCAGATGTGCTCGAGCAATTACAGGGGCATGAATAGTTTCTGAGGGGTTATCCTTAGGGTGAACTGACAAATTCACGCCTGTCATACATTAAGTTCACCTAAAAAGTATTGGGTGATACCCACTTTCGGACTTACGCTTAGACCCTTATCACCCCTACCGAAAGGGTTAACCCTTGTCTGAAATTTCTCAACTGCGCGCAGCACGTGAAGCTGCCGGCTTAACAGTTGAGCAAGTTTCTAAAAAAACAAATATTCGTATTGGCGTGATTGAAGATTTAGAAAAGAATTCAGTTGAAGTTTGCGGAGGCATTGCTTATGCCCGTGGACATATCAGATCAATTGCCCGCGTAATTAAAGCTGACGGGGATTTGTTAGTTGCTGAAATCGAAGCAGCGCAAGGTACAGAGTCTCGCAAAATTATTGATCGACTTTATGACAACAATGTGGCAGATCGTCCGAAAGAGAAGAAGGTAATGAAGTTCAGTACCTTGGCCGGAGTTGCTGCAAGTATTCTAGGAATTGGTTTTGTTGTAACCATTGCATTAAATAATGCATCAACAACAAGTAATAAGGTTGAAATAACACCTAGTGAATCTGCTTCTCCGTCATCAACTGCTTCACCAGTAACCAGCACCGGCGTAAATTTACTTTTATCCGGTGTTGGTGGTAAAACATGGATTGGAATTAAAAACTCAAAGGGTGAGCAAGTATTTGATGGTCAGATAAAATCTGGTGAGACACAGAGCTTTACCGATTCACAGTCATTAAATGTGACTATCGGAAATGCATCGGCAGTAAAAGTGACATTAAACGGATCTGATCTTGGCGTAGCTGGTGGTTATGGTGAGGTAGTTCGCTTTAATTACACCCCAACTGGTGCTGTTAAAGAGTAATCAAGAGTAAATAAAATTACCCCGCTACACTTAGCGGATTGTGGCAAATCTAGAGAGTAAAACCCGAACCGTTGCTTTAGTAACACTAGGTTGTGCCCGAAATGAGACAGATTCAGAGGAGCTAGCAGGCCGCTTAGCCGCCGATGGTTGGCAATTAGTCTCTGATCCGGCTTTAGCTGAGATTGCAGTAATTAATACTTGTGGTTTTATTGAAAGTGCTAAAAAAGATTCAGTTGATGCATTACTTGAGGCACATTCACTCAAGGGCAATGGCGTAACTAAAGCGGTAGTAGCAGTTGGTTGCATGGCAGAGCGTTATGGAAATGAGTTAGCAACGGCGCTGCCAGAAGCTGATGCAATTTTAGGTTTTGATGATTACATCGATATCTCTCAGCGCCTTTCGACAATTATTGATGGTGGCAAGATTGCAACACATGCACCTAAAGATCGCCGGGCATTACTTCCAATTGCACCAGCTGATCGAGCCGCGGAAAAGGTATTGGCGCCAATTGGCCAAGTACTTCGCAAGCGCTTAGATAACGCTTCAGTTGCCCCACTTAAGATTGCAAGTGGCTGCGATCGCAGATGCGCATTTTGCGCAATTCCATACTTTCGAGGCTCCTTTGTTTCCCGCCGGCCAACTGAAATTATTGATGAGGCTAAGTGGCTTGCCGATAATGGTGTTACCGAACTTTATTTAGTTAGCGAAAATACAACTAGTTATGGCAAGGATTTTGGTGATCTAAAGTTGATGGAGAAAATGCTGCCGGATCTAGCCAAGATAGATGGCATTGAGCGGATTCGCCTTTCATACCTACAACCAGCTGAAGTTCGTCCATCATTGCTGCAAGCAATGGTTTCGGTAGATAAAGTTTTGCCTTACTTTGATCTTTCTTTCCAACATGCCAGTGGAGATTTACTTCGCAGAATGCGCCGCTTTGGTGATGGCGAAAAATTCCTGCACTTAATTACCCAAATTCGTGCACTTTCGCCAAATGCTGGAATTAGATCTAACTTTATTGTTGGTTTTCCGGGCGAGAGTGATGCCGAATTTTTGGAGTTAGTTGAATTTATCTCAGAGGCATCCTTGGATGCAATTGGTGTATTTGGTTATTCCGATGAGGATAAAACCGAAGGTGAAACTCTGCCAAACAAGGTGGCGCCAGAGTTAATTAAAGAGCGGGTTGAGGAGTTATCAACCATTGTTGATGAGGTGCTATCGCAGCGAGCTGAATCTCGTATCGGTGAGCGAGTTCGCGTTTTAATTGAAGATGAAGCAGAGCAAGAGGGTAGAGCAGATCATCAAGGACCAGATGTTGATGGCTCCACATTCATAAAATCACGAAATCGATATCGAGTAGGCGAGTATGTTGATGCAGTTGTCAGCGATGTTAACGGCGCTGATCTAATTGCTCAGGTAATCTAGTTTTCATGGCAAAACTTGCGCGACCTAATCTGCCAAACTCCTTAACTATTCTGCGAGTCTTACTTCTGCCATTTTGCGCATATGCCTTGTTTAAAAATGGCGGCGATGACACAACTTGGCGAATAATTGCCTGGACCCTATTTTTCATAGTTGGTTTATCAGATATTTTGGATGGCAAATTAGCCAGATCGCGCAATCAGATAACAGAGCTTGGCAAGTGACTAGATCCAATCGCAGATAAGGCGATGTTGGCAACAGCTGCTATCGGAAGCTCCTTACTTGGGATGATGTCTTGGTGGATCACTGCAGTGTTATTAATTCGCGAAGTTGCAGTGACGTTACTTAGATTTGCCGTTATTAAAAATGGCGTAATTCCAGCAAGCAAAGGTGCAAAGCGAAAGACCTTCTTTCAATCCTTTGGAGTTGGTTTTTATATCCTGCCACTGCCTACCTGGCTGCATTTACCGCGCGATATTTTTATGGCCTACGCAATCTACCTAACCATCACAACCGGCATTGATTACTTCCGTAAGGCGCTAAACAAGTGATCGCATCGGCTGTTGTTAAGAAATTAACTAAGAAAAAAGCCACCATATCTGTGGCGGAATCAATTACTGGTGGAGCATTAGCAGCTGCAATTACCGATATTGCCGGATCATCTAAAGTATTTGTGGGCGGTGTAATTGCTTATGATGATGAGATCAAGATTTCGCAATTAAAGGTAGATAAAAAAAGCATTAAGAAATTTACCGCTGTCTCAGAGGAGGTTGCCAAAGAGATGGCAGTTGGTGCGCGTAAGAAATTTAATACTGATTATGCAATTGCAACGACTGGGGTAGCCGGACCTGGCAAGGCTTATGGCCAAAAGGCGGGGACGGTTTGGATCGCCATCGCCAGTAAAAAAGAGGTATTTGCGATCGCACTTTCACTCAGCGGATCGCGGGATTTGATCCGCCACGCAACAATTGAAAGTGCATTAGCCTCATTTGAGCGTATCCTTAAGCCATGATTCTTCTGCGTTCACATATTGGCAGTGCACTTCGTGCTGCTCGCATTGAACAAGGTCGCACCCTGCGCGATGTTGCTAAATCTGCGCGCGTATCTCTTGGTTACCTATCTGAGGTAGAGCGTGGACATAAAGAGGCATCCTCTGAATTATTAAATGCAATTTGTTCAGCTCTTGATCTTTCACTTTCAACAATCTTGGCTGATGTGGCAAATGTTGTTCGTGCCCATGAAGCACCACTTCCTACACTTCAAGTAGTCGAAACCGCAGCTTAAATCTTGTCCTCATTACCAGCCTTTAACCTTCCCGAAAATTCAACTGGCACATATGCCAAACAACATGCAACGAGCAATCGCTCTCGTCAAGCAATCTTTCGTGGCGCCAAAGAGATAATCTCTGAGGTCGGCAGCTATGAATCTAATATGGCTGAGATTGCATTACGCGCTCAAGTATCCCGTGCGACTATCTACAATCAATTTGCAGATAAAGCCGAGATGATGGCTTATTTAATTGACTCCGAAATTACTCGCTTAACTGATCTTGCAATTGCAGCCGATTCCAGAGAGGAATCTTTATACCGCCTATCTGTTGAGATCTCACAAGATTTAGCACTTCGCCAAATGGTGGAAAGTGATCCAACTGATATTGCAAAGTTAATGACAATTTCTGATCACCC
>CAFBOH010000006.1_pt1 | contig 14422 bp, 13 predicted proteins | sample 7269411 | NCBI WGS metagenome assembly CAFBOH01 (sample SAMEA6814113, study PRJEB35770) | freshwater metagenome | biome: Freshwater; feature: Freshwater reservoir; material: water | place: Czech Republic | collected 2017-07-26 | depth 30m m
ATGGTGTTAATTTAGGTCTGCGCTCTGTTTTAGTTGGCGATCTTGGATTGCTTAAAGTATTAGGAGATGCCAAGCGCAAAGGTGATCTGCCAAAGGATTTAATTTTAAAAACCTCAGTTGCCATGGTTTGTAATAACGCAGCAACTGCAGCATTGCTTGAAGATCTTGGTGCATCAACACTTAACTTAGCAACAGATTTATCACTGCAACAGATCGCAGCCATTCGTGCCCAGGTAGATATTCCAGTTGATGTTTATGTTGAAGGACCAGATGATTTTGGTGGCGCAGTTCGTCACTATGAAGCACCAGATTTGGTTCGCGTAGCAGCACCAATTTACTTAAAGTTTACGATTCGCAACTCTCCTGGTTTGTATCCATCAGGTGCGCATATTCAAGGCTTGGTTGAATCATCAGCTAAAGAGCGGGTGCGCAGAGCAGCAATCAGTAAGGCAATTTTAGATCGATATGGATTTAAGAAATAAGATGCCAAAACTTTTAATCTTCGGTGGAACTGGCGCACTTGGCACTGCGATTGCGCAAAAGTTTTCAGATGAAGGCTACGAAGTAATTTTCGGTGTTCGCACAATCACCGATGCAAAAAATCAATTTCAGGTTCCGCTGACAACAGCTCCAGTTCCGGAAATTTTAAAGGGTGAACTATTTGATGCTGTTGTTTTTGCACAAGGTGCCAATATCAATGATTCAGTTATTACATCATCTCTAGATGATTTAAATCGGTTATTTGAAGCAAATGTCACATTTATATCGGAAAATACCAAGGCCTTAATTAGCCATAACTTAATAAAGCACAAGGGCAAGATTGTTATTTTAAGTTCACTTTGGGAGCAGTTAACCCGTCAAGAGAAGATGGCATACACAGTTACTAAAGCAGCTGTTGGTGGCTTAGTAAGGTCAATGGCGGTTGATCTGGGAAATGCAAAGGGCATATTGGTAAATGGTTTGCTGCCAGGAATTGTGGAAACGCCAATGTCACGTGGCTTGTTGTCGGCCAAACAAATTGAAAATATTGAGGCACAAACACCTGGTCATAAATTAACGGTGCCAACAGATGTAGCAAATGCAACATACTTATTGGGCTGTGAAGATAACACTGCAATATCTGGCCAATCATTATTTGTTGATTATGGATTCTCAATCGCTCGAGTAATTTAGTTTTAAATGAGCACCGAATTACTAACTGAACAAACAGTTGTTGCCTATCTAGTTGAAAAGGCAATCATTTCAGCTGCTGATACCGCAGAGGTAGAGGTATTAACTGGTGGAGTTTCAAATGTAGTTTTAGCGATTACTACTAAGGATAAAAAATTAGTTTTAAAGCAGGCACTTGCTGAATTAAAAGTTGCTGAAAAATGGGAGGCTGATCAGCGCCGGGCAATTGTTGAAGCAAATGCCATTGCGCTGTTTCATAAATTAAGCCCAGCACAGGTTCCAAATTTAGTTTTCTTAGATCCAGATCGATTTATCTTAATTTTAGATCGTGTTCCAGTAGGTAGCACAGTATGGAAAACAGATTTACTAGATGGTGTAATTAATTCAGATGTGGCAGATATATTGGGCACCACACTTGCGCATTGGCATAACTTTGGTGAAACCAACAAAGAGGCGAGATTGCAGTTTATGGAGGATTCACTCTTTGAACAATTGCGGATTGATCCTTTTTATAGATTTGTGGCTGCAAAAAATGATTTGCTTAAGCCGGTAATTAATAAGTTAATTAAAGAGTTAGAAGGCGATAAGACAACTATCGTGCATGGGGATTTTTCACCTAAAAACATAATGGTGGGTATGGATGATCAGGTTTATATCTTGGATTTTGAGGTAACTCATGTTGGTAATCCAGTATTTGATTTAGCTTTCTTGCTGGCGCACCTGCTTTGTAAATACTTTAGAACAGATGATGCTTTGCAAGAGAAGCTACTTCGCACGTGCGCAGATCGATTCACATCAGAGTATGCAAATATCCGGCCATATGCAGATTCACTTGCGCTGCATACTGCTTTGATTGCACTAGCCAGAGTTGAAGGTAAATCACCAGTTAATTACCTAGATCAGGCGCAACAAGATGCCTTAGTAATTCATACCAAAGGTATCCTAGGCAAAGGTTTAAATATCTCCGTCGAAGCATTATTTGAAAAGAGAAGTTAGTGAAGATTGAAAAGGTAGTTGGCTACCAAGTTCTAGATTCCAGAGGCCGGCCAACAGTTGCTGCTGCAATTACTTTGGCAGATGGCACAACTCATACAGCGCGAGTTCCATCAGGTGCATCAACTGGAAAACATGAAGCCAAAGAGTTGCGTGATGAGAACTCACCTACCGCCAATAAGTTCTATGGTGGTAAATCTGTAAATCAAGCGGTTACAAATATTAATAATCTAATTGCACCTACCTTGCTTGATAAACAAATTTCCCTGCCAGATGTTGATACCCAATTAGTAGATCTTGATCCAACACAAGATCACTCAAAGCTGGGCGCTAATGCAACTCTTGCGGTCTCACTTGCGGCGGCAATTGCTGATGCACATTCGCAAAATAAATCTTTAGTTCGCTTCTTCAATGGTGATGGTGATTTAGAGATTCCAATGCCAATGGTAAATATTCTCTCTGGTGGCGCCCACGCAGGTCGCACCCTAGATATTCAAGATGTGTTGGTTGTGCCAAATGGCGCTATCTCATTTACGGAATCACTTTCTTGGATTGTTGCGATTCGCGAAGCTGCGGCAAAGCTAGGCGCAGCCGATGGCAAAGTAACTCATCTAATTGCAGATGAGGGGGGTCTAGGAATTGCATTTGATTCTATTAATGCAGCATGTGAGTTTGTTGTTAAAGTAATTAAATCAGTTGGACTAAATCCTGGTTCTGATGTTTCCATCGCATTAGATATAGCTTCTACACAATTCTTTGATGGCGCAAAGTACAACTTAAATACTGAAGGTAAATCACTAACCTCTACTGAGTTTGTGCAGTACATAAATACCCTGGTAAGTAATCAGCCAATTGTTTCCATAGAGGATCCATTTGCAGAAGATGATTGGTCTGCCTGGCAACAATTTATGGAGGTAGCTCCAAGCAAATTACAGGTACTAGGTGATGATTTATTAACCACAAATCTAAATCGATTAAATAAAGCAATCGCAGAAAACAGCGCAAATGCGATTTTAATTAAGGCTAATCAAAATGGTTTAGTGACCTCGACCTTAAATGTTTTAAAACAAGCACGTGCTAATAACTTTAATACGGTGGTTTCTGCTCGTTCTGGTGAAACAGAAGATTCATGGCTTGCCGATTTAGCAACGGGTTGGCGGGCTGGACAAATAAAGGTTGGTTCAACTCATGGTTCAGAGCGCACTGCAAAGTGGAACAGATTATTAGAGCTTGAAGCTACTGAAGAAAGTACCTTCGCAAATCCCTTTAATTAATTTAGTGTGAGTGGCGTGGCACGTAATCGCCACTGCTACCAACTAGGAAATCAAGATCTGCACCAAGGTGTGCTTGTTGCACATGCTCGACATACATCTTGCTCCAACCACGCTTTGCCTTAGGTTCAGGTGCCACCCAAGCAGCTTTGCGCTTTGCTAATTCATCTTCTGAAACCAAAAGATTTAATTTACGATTTGGTACATCAAGTTCAATCTCATCGCCACTTTGTACAAATGCAAGTGGTCCACCAGCAGTTGATTCTGGTGAAACATGTAATACAACTGTTCCGTATGCAGTTCCGCTCATGCGCGCATCTGAGATACGGACCATGTCGGTAATTCCTTGATCCAACATTTTCTTTGGCATTGGCATATTGCCAACCTCTGGAAATCCTGGATAACCCTTCGGCCCTGAGTTTCTTAAAACCAAAATAGTTTCAGGAGTAACTGGAAGATTTGGATCATCTGCCACATTTAAGTACTCCTCGATTTCATCAAATACTAAAGCTTTTCCTTTGTGAGTTAATAGATGAGGAGAGGCTGCAGAAACTTTAATAATTGCGCCATTTGGTGCAAGTGAGCCACGTACAACTGCAATGCCAGCACCAGCTGCTTGGAATGGTTTGGCAGCAGGAGTAATTACCTCTTTATTCCAATTCTCCGCGCCTTCAATATTTTCCTTAACAGATTTACCGGTAACTGTGATGTGATCGGTGTGAATTAACTTTGAAATCTCCTGCATAACAGTTGGCACGCCACCTGCATCAAAGAAATCCTCCATTAAGAATTTTCCAGATGGCATCATGTTTGAAATAACTGGAATATCTCGTGCTAATTTATCGAAATCATCAAGATCAAGTGGCACACCTACACGTCCGGCAATAGCAAGTAAGTGAACAACCGCATTTGTTGATCCACCAATCGCTGCCAAAATCTTGATCGCATTTTCAAATGATTTACGGTTTAACACCTTTGATGGACGAAGATCCTCCTCCACCATTTCAACAATGCGACGACCTGATAAATGCGCGAGCGCAAACTTTCGGGAATCAACCGCTGGAATTGCAGCAGCTCCTGGTAATTGCATACCAAGTGCTTCCATTACACATGCCATAGTTGATGCAGTTCCCATTGTGTTACATGATCCTTGGCTACGTGCTGAGCAAGATTCCATCGCCATAAACTCTTCAAAGGTAATTTTTCCACTGCGAACTTGTTCGCTGTACTTCCAAACCAAAGTTCCTGATCCAACCGCTTCACCATGGTAGCGACCATTAAGCATTGGACCACCGGTAATCATGATTGCCGGAAGATCAACACTTGCTGCACCCATTAATAATCCAGGTGGTGTTTTATCGCAGTTACCAAGAAGCACAACACCATCTAGTGGGTGAGAACGAATTAACTCCTCTACCTCCATTGCAAGCATGTTGCGATAAAGCATGGTGGTTGGACGTTGTAATGATTCACTTAAAGACATTGCTGGAAACTCAAGTGGAAAACCGCCAGCTTCCCAAACTCCGCGCTTTACCGCCTCGGCCACATCATTTAATGAGCCGTTGCATGGATTTAATTCAGACCAAGTATTGGCAATACCAATTACTGGGCGACCATCAAAAACATCTGGGGCATAACCTTGATTACGTAAGCGTTCGCGGTGGATGTAACCGCCCTTATCCTTTAAACCAAACCAATATTGACTGCGACGATCAAACTTTTCTTCGCTCAAGATACGCTCCTGCGGGTTATGTTAAGGTTTTCATATTCTAGTTCAATAACCCCAGGTAATCTAAATCTGGTCAATTACTGAGATGACGAGAGATTCTTAAGAGAAAATAAGGAGTTCAAATGAAGATCGCACGACTAGGCGCACTGCACAAAGAGAAGCCAGCGGTAGTAGTTAGTGATACCGAGGCGGTCTTTGTAGATGATCTAATCAGCGATTGGAATCGCACTGAGTTAGAAAATGGCGGATTAGAAAAGGTTGCTAAAGCAGATTTAGCTAGCCGGCCAAAGGTAAAACTTTCAGATTTTAGATTTGGCTCCCCGGTTGCTCGTCCAACTAAGGTTATTTGTGTTGGCTTAAATTATGCAAAGCATGCAAAAGAGACTGGTATGGCAGCTCCCGCAGAACCTGTAATTTTTATGAAGGCACCAGATACTGTAATTGGTGGCAACGATGAGATTATTGTTCCGCCTAACTCTCAAAAGACCGATTACGAGGTTGAGCTTTGTGTCGTAATTAAAAAAGATGCTCTGTATTTAAAATCTCCAGCAGATGCAGCAGATTACATTTTGGGTTACACAATTTCGCAAGATGTTTCAGAGCGCCACTGGCAGGTAGAGCGAAGCGGGCAATGGGTAAAGGGGAAATCTTTTCCATCCTTTAATCCAATGGGTCCTTGGATTGTTACTGGCGATGAACTTGCGGCAAATGGATTAAATCCAAGCAACTTACAACTTTCCTGCACCATCGATGGTGAGGTTCGTCAGAACTCAAATACCAATGATTTAATCTTTGGAATCAATCATTGCGTTTGGTACATAACTCAATTTATGGAGTTAAAGGCTGGTGATGTTATTAATACTGGAACACCTGAAGGTGTTGGTATGGGATTTAAACCAGAGAAATTCTTAAAGGGTGGCGAGAAGATTGTTACAACTATTGAAGGAATTGGCACAATCCATAACTCAGTTGTTAATTACAAGTAATTAACTAAGAGCTAGATCGCTTTAGTACTTCTTTCACCATTTATTACCCGCTCAACTCCATAAGGATTACCATTTTGTAATTGGGCTGGTAATTGGTTATCTGGAAAGTTTTGATAAACAACTGGGCGCACAAAACGATAAATTGAATCTAAACCAACAGAGGTTGTGTGGGTGGAAGATGCTGGCCATTGCCCGCCATGATTTTGCGCAGCGGTTACAGATACTGCAGTTGGGAAACCATTCCAAATTACTCGGCCAGCTAATTGTGTTAATTGGTTTACTAAATCACTTACATTCTCGGATGCTCCGGCATGAAGTGCTGCCGTTAGTTGGCCTTCCATAGCCTTTGCCACAGTTAGATATTGATCAAATGGGGCGCGAATTATTACCGATGTTGGACCAAAGTGTTCTTCTAGTAAATCATTATGGTTTTTCACATCTGCCCAATCAACTACAAAGATAGTTGGGGTTACGCCAAATCCATCTGCATTATTTGTTCCAGAAATTACAGTAAGGCCGGAGGATTTACTTAATTTGCTGGTGGAATCAGTAAATCTTGTCGCAATACCCTTATTTAATAATGGGCCTACTTTTTGCGCAGCTACATACTCTTTTACTTGCGCAATAAATTTATCACCACTGCTATCGGCTGGCACAATAAGGATTCCGGGCTTTGTGCAAAATTGTCCACTGCCAAGTAATGCCGAATCCATTGCAGCTTTTGCTAAATCATCCGCCTTTTCTGCAAGTGCGGTTGGTGTGAAGAAAACTGGATTTAATGAACCCATCTCTGCATAAACTGGAATTGGCACTTCGCGCTCTTGGGATAATTTAATTAATAATTTTCCAACCAGACCAGATCCAGTAAAACCAATTGCAGTTACCTCTGGTGCCTTAGCTAGCCAATGAGTGATCTGCGGGTTGGTTCCTTGCACAATTGCAAATAACTCTTTAGGTAAGCCTTGCGCAGTGATTGCAGCGATAACTGCTTCATAAACTATTTGTGAAGTATTTGGATGAGATGGATGTGCTTTAACAACTACTGGACAACCTGCTGCTAATGCCGATGCAGTGTCACCTCCGGCAACAGAAAAAGCTAGTGGGAAATTACTTGCAGCAAAGACTGCAACAACGCCCAATGGTTGTTGAGTTTTACGAAGATCAGGACGAGCAACTGGTTGAAAATCAGGATCTGCTAAATCAATTATTGGCAGTAAATGTCCACCCTTTTTAACAAGTGCTGCAAATGCGCGAATTTGAATGACGGTGCGCATAACCTCACCAGTAAGACGTGCCATCGGTAGCGCTGTTTCTTGATGAGCTGTTTCAGCCAACTTCTCTTTTTGCGCTTCAATTGAATCTGCAATTGCATTTAACAACGCCGCTCGTTTGCTTGGATCAGTTGCCGCAAGTTTGGCTTTAGCACTATCGGCAGCCTGGATTGCATTGTTTACTTGGGATTGATCCCACTCGGTAATTTCAGAACCAAATGCTTGACCAGTTGCAGGATTTTGGGCGGTAAATGTTTTGCTCATTTGCAAATAATATCGGCTTATTAAATTTTCAGTTAATTACTGAGTAGCTAATTAGTAACGGGGCGCATTACGTGTGCGCTCAATCTTTGGCTTTCGTTGATTTCGCTTACTCCAGCAAATACTGTGCCAATGTCGACGAGTTTCCGCATCATGTTCCAGCCAGGCAACCGTATGCGGTGTAGCCATTGGAATTACTTGATCACATCCCGGACAGCGATATGGTTTATTTGATGATGAGCCGGTAATTTTTCGAACAACATAAATACCATCACCATGTTCTTCAATTTCATCTTCATTTTTCGGTGCTGTGACCTCTCGCTCATTTTTTATGCGAGAAGTTTTAGTAGCACTCTTTTTTTTACGCGGACTCACAGGATTATTCTCTCAGTTTTATTTAGATATTCCATCACAACTACGGCAGGATATTGCCATGAGCAGTAGCACATCTTCAAAAACCGCACCTGAAATAGCAATTGAAATCAAGGGGCTGGTTAAAAAGTATGGCGAAAAATTTGCGGTAAATGGCATTGATTTAACTGTGCAGCAAGGTGAGATCTTTGCCTTACTTGGACCAAATGGTGCTGGCAAGACAACTACAGTTGAAATACTAGAAGGTTTTCGCAATATTGATGGTGGCTTTGTTAGCGTATTAAATTTTGATCCAGCTACAAAAGGTGAGGCTGGCAGAGTTTGGCGAAATCGAATCGGCATAGTTTTGCAATCAACAACTGATGCGGCAGATTTAACTGTTCAAGAGACCATTGAACACTTTGCACATTATTATGAAAATCCGCGTGATGTGAATGAGGTAATTGATTCAGTTGGCCTGCGCGAAAAAGCTGATGATTACGCACGCAACTTATCTGGTGGCCAACGCCGCCGACTAGATGTGGCACTTGGAATTATTGGCTCACCAGAACTTTTATTTTTAGATGAGCCAACAACTGGTTTTGATCCCGAAGCAAGGCGAGCTTTCTGGGAGTTAATTCTTAAATTACGAAGTGAAGGCACCACAATTTTCTTAACAACTCATTATCTAGATGAAGCCGAAGCACTAGCCGATCGTGTGGGCGTAATTACCAATGGCAAAATAATTGAGATCGCAACCCCGGCTACTTTAGGAAATCGGGCAACGGCACCTGCTCGAATCTCTTGGCTAGAGAATGGAAAAATTGCCGAGATTGAATCTTTAAATCCAACTGCAGAAATTGAAAAATTAATCGCCCGCTTTAATGGTGAGATTCCACAACTACAAATAATTAGACCAAATCTTGAGGATATCTACCTAAGAATGATTGGTGAGAACAGATGAAAACTTTAAGACTTGGGTTGATGCGCGGGCGTATGGAGTTTAAGGTTTTTATGCGCGGGCGCGAATCAGTTGTTTTCACATTACTTTTTCCAGTTATCTTGTTATTTATCTTTGGCTCCGTATTTAAAGACACCATTGCACCAGGTGTTACCTTCAGCCAATACTTTGTTGCCGGCATGATCGCATCTGGATTGGTAAATACTGGATTTCAACAATTAGCGATCACAATTCCAATGGAGCGCGAGTTTGGAACATTAAAGCGCCTTCGTGGCCGGCCAATCTCAGTTTCGGCTTACTTTATTGGCAAGGCGTACTTAGTATTTATTTTGATGGTGCTGCAAACTGCATTGTTACTTGGCTTTGGCGCAGCCTTTTTCGGTTTAAATCTTCCAACCTCATCTAGTAAATGGATCACATTTACTTGGTTAATTCTCTTAGGAAGTGCGTGCTCTACAGTGCTTGGTATTGCATTCTCAGTTGTGCCAAAGAGTGGTCGCGGTGCATCTGCAGTAGTTTCACCAATAGTTATTGTGTTGCAATTCTTCAGCGGCGTATTTTTTGTATTTAGCCAACTCCCTGTATGGATGCAACAATTTGCAGCATTGTTCCCACTTAAATGGTTAACTCAGGGAATGCGATCAATTTTCTTGCCCGATTCATTTGCCACACAAGAGGTAGCAAAGAGTTGGGAGCTTGGCCGAACCGCACTTATCCTGGTTATTTGGCTCTTAGTTGGGCTAATTATTTCGATTAAAACTTTTAAATGGAGCAAGGAGTGAAGATTAAGATAATTCTTGTTGCATTAATTTCATCAACTTTGGTGATCTCATCTACCTATGCAGCAACACCGACTAAGAAAGCTACTCCAACGCCAACTGTAACCAAGAAAAGTACAACTACTAAAAAGCCGGTTGTTAAAAAGAAAAAGAAGGTAGTTAAGAAAACTGCAACACCAATTCCATCACCCTCTCCAGTGTGGCCACCTAGCGCACAACTTTTCACATCAAATAAAGGTGTATATGCAAAAATTCCAACTGGTAAAGAGCTACTTGGTTTAATTTCAGCGGCAAAAGGTTTGGCAACAGATGTTAAAAAATGTGAAGAAAATGCCTGTGGCGCTGTAATTGTGGCTGCTGATTACACATGTAAGTGGTGGGAAATCAAATCAACTGTTATGGCTCCAAGTCCAAATGATCCAACTAAGAAAATCTTGCTGGGTAATTTAAGAACTACCTACGGATTACTTAGTCCAAAAACCTATGCCAATATTTTATTAATTAGTGATGAATCTATTTACACACCAGGAGTTATCGACCCAGCCACCGGAGTTGTTGGTGCGCCAGTGCTGCGATCAGGAATTTCAATTGGAAATATTTCAGCAATCTGTCATAAGGCAGAAACTGAGGAGAAAATACCTAGCAATACTTACACGCTAGTTCGTTAATTAGCGATTGGCTCCTGGTACCCAAAGCTCATCGCCTACGCCTTTATTTACATAGCGAGCAAGAACAAATAATAAATCAGATAACCGGTTTAAATACTTTGCAGTTAATGGATTAACACCGCCGCCAAATGAGTGAATGGCATGCCAGGTGGTGCGCTCGGCACGACGTGTAACAGTGCGCGCCACATGCAATAAAGCTGCTGCTGGTGTTCCAGATGGCAACACAAAAGATTTAAGTGGTTTTAACTCTGCATTATATTTATCAATTTGCTGCTCGATGTACTCAACTTGTGATTCCAATACACGAAGTGGTTCAAACTCTGGTTTATCAACTACTGGTGTACAAAGATCTGCGCCCACATCAAACATGTCATTTTGAATTCGAATTAATAATTTAATTATTTCTGCATCCGCCAATTGACCAAGTGCAAGCACAACACCAATTGATGAGTTTGCTTCATCAACTGTTGCATAAGCTTCAAGTCTTGGATCATTTTTAGATGTACGGCTCATATCCCCGAGTGAGGTTGTTCCGTCATCGCCAGTTTTTGTATAGATCCGGGTCAAATTAACCATAACCGCACCCTAGTCCAGCATCACCGCTTGGGCAATTACAATTACCGCATGGAACGTTTTCGGGTTATTGGTGGTGCCCGACTTTGCGGAACTGTAAAAGTATCTGGTGCAAAAAACTCTGCACTTAAATTGATGGCGGCATCTTTACTGGCCCCAGGCAAAAGCACTATTACCAATCTGCCAGATATTGCAGATGTGGAATATATGGCAGAACTTCTAACCAGATTAGGTTGTGAAGTAAGTATTAATAAAGATAAATCCTCCGTAACTATTGATGTGCCAGAAAAAATTGCCCATCGCGCCGATTACGACTTGGTTCGAAAGTTAAGAGCATCCATAAATGTGCTTGGTCCACTTGTAACAAGAGTTGGCGAAGCTGAAGTTGCACTTCCTGGCGGGGATGCAATTGGATCTCGAGGTTTAGATTTTCATATCAATGGCCTAACTGACATGGGCGCCAAAGTTCACTCCGAACATGGTTATGTAATTGCGGAAGCACCTAACGGCTTAACAGGTGCTGCGATCACACTTGAGTTTCCAAGTGTTGGTGCAACTGAAAATATTATGACCGCTGCAACATTGGCTAAAGGTGTGACCACTATTGAAAATGCAGCGCGCGAGCCTGATGTTGTAGATCTTGGTGAATTTTTAATTGCGATGGGTGCGAAAATAAAAGGCTTGGGCTCGCACTCAATTGAAATTACTGGTGTTGCTAAATTAAATCCAACCACCCATGCCACTTTGCCCGATCGAATAGTTGCTGGTACTTGGGCATTTGCTGCTGCTATGACGCAAGGTGATATCACTATTGAAAATGGCAGAGCAGATCATCTGGAGTTACCACTAGATAAATTAGTTGCAGCAGGTGCTGTTGTAACCACTACTGAAAATGGATTTCGAGTAAAGATGGATCGCCGGCCAACTGCAGTTGATATTGCCACACTTCCCTACCCAGGTTTTCCAACAGATTTACAACCAATGGTTATAACTTTAAATGCCATTGCAGATGGAACATCTCTCGTTACGGAAAATGTCTTTGAAGGAAGATTTATGTTTGTCAATGAACTACTTCGCTTAGGCGCCAAAATTCAAGTAGATGGTCATCACGCCGCAATTACCGGAATTGATCAATTATCAGCAGCACCTGTTGCTGCAACAGATATTCGTGCTGGTGCTGGATTAGTACTAGCCGCACTTGTAAGTGATGGTGAAACAATTATTGAGGATGCATTCCATATTGATCGCGGTTACCCTGATTTTGCTGCGCAATTAAAAGCGTTAGGCGCTGATGTCAGCAGAATCTAAAAAGGTGGAGTCTAATTTTCCAGATCGCAACTTAGCCCTGGAATTAGTTCGTGTAACTGAAACAGCGGCAGTGGCCGCATCTGCATGGGTTGGTCGCGGTGATAAAGATGCTGCCGATGGCGCAGCAGTGGCAGCTATGCGCAAGATGATTAACACCGTTGATATGCAGGGTGTAATTGTGATTGGTGAAGGTGAAAAAGATAATGCGCCGATGTTGCACAATGGCGAGCAAGTTGGAAATGGCAATGGCCCAATGTGCGATGTAGCGGTAGATCCAATTGATGGCACAACCCTTACCTCTGCCGGATTAAATGGCGCAGTAAGTGTTATTGCACTTGCCCCACGTGGTTCTATGTTTGATCCAAAAGATGTTTACTACATGAACAAAATTGTTACCGGCCCAGAAGCTGCATCAGTTATAGATATCACCGCACCTGCTGGTGAAAATGTGCGCCGAGTTGCTAAGGCAAAAGGTGTAGATGTCAGCGACATAACGGTCATTGTGTTAGATCGCCCGCGCCATGATGATTTATTAAAAGAGTTACGTGCTGCAGGGGCTCGTATTCGATTAATTAGAGATGGTGATGTTGCTGCTGCAATTGAAACTGCAAGACCTGATACCGGCATAGATATTTTGATGGGAATTGGTGGCACACCAGAAGGTGTAGTCACCGCTGCTGCAATGCGAGCACTTGGTGGCGTAATTCAAGGACAACTTCATCCACGTAGTGATGAAGAGCGCCAATCAGCAAAAAATGCTGGCTATGACCTAACGAAGGTTTACACAACAAATGATTTAGTTTCATCAGATGATGTTTTCTTCTCTGCTACTGGAATTACAGATGGTGAATTATTAAAAGGTGTTAGACATACCGCCTTTGGCGCAATCAGCCATTCATTAGTTATTAGAGGAAGATCAAAAACAGTTCGGATTATTGAGACCGAACACCGCTTTAATTAGTTAGCGCTTTCGCCCAATATTGAAACTCGGTTATTAGCAACTGAAATAAAGCCACCATTAATTACAAAATCATTTACGGAACCATCAGCAGCTTTAATTGAGACAGTTCCATCGGCAAGTACCCCAAGAAGTGGTGCGTGATCAGGAAGTACTCCTAGATCTCCTTCTAGTGTGCGCGCAGATACCATCTTTGCTTCACCAGACCACACCCGCTTCTCCGGGGTAACTACCTCAACTCTTAACATATTTATAACTTCGCCAACTCTGCTGCCTTACGTTCCACATCTTCTAAGCCACCACACATAAAGAATGCTTGCTCAGGAACATGGTCATACTTGCCATCAGCTAACGCTTCAAATGCTGCAATGGTTTCAGATAGCGGCACAAATGAACCGTCGATACCAGTGAAAACCTTTGCAACGAAGGTATTTTGTGACAAGAAACGTTGAATACGACGAGCACGACCTACGAGAATGCGATCCTCTTCAGAAAGTTCATCGATACCAAGAATTGCAATGATGTCTTGCAGATCCTTGTAGCGTTGCAGAATTTGCTTAACTCGGTTTGCAACACGGAAGTGGTGCTCACCGATGTAACGTGGATCCAAAATACGTGATGTTGAATCAAGTGGATCTACCGCAGGATAAATACCAAGCTCAGAGATTGGACGAGACAACACAGTTGTTGCATCTAAGTGAGCGAAGGTTGTGTGCGGTGCTGGGTCGGTAATGTCATCAGCAGGAACGTAAATTGCTTGCATCGAGGTAATTGAGTGACCACGAGTTGAAGTAATTCGCTCTTGCAGCTGACCCATCTCATCAGCAAGTGTTGGTTGGTAACCCACTGCAGATGGCATACGACCTAGAAGTGTTGATACTTCAGATCCTGCTTGTGTAAAGCGGAAGATGTTATCGATGAATAAAAGCACATCCTGCTTCTGCACATCGCGGAAGTACTCCGCCATGGTTAATGCAGAAAGAGCAACGCGCAAACGCGTTCCAGGTGGCTCATCCATTTGTCCGAAAACTAAAGCGGTCTTATTAATAACACCAGTTTCAGTCATTTCAAGAAATAAGTCATTTCCTTCACGAGTACGCTCACCAACACCGGCGAATACAGAAACACCACCGAAGTTTTCAG
>CAFBOH010000013.1_pt1 | contig 11470 bp, 9 predicted proteins | sample 7269411 | NCBI WGS metagenome assembly CAFBOH01 (sample SAMEA6814113, study PRJEB35770) | freshwater metagenome | biome: Freshwater; feature: Freshwater reservoir; material: water | place: Czech Republic | collected 2017-07-26 | depth 30m m
ACTAGGTGATGTGATTGCTCGTTACTGGGTACAAAAAGGTTTTAACGTCATGCACCCAATTGGTTGGGATGCATTTGGTTTGCCAGCTGAAAATGCTGCGATTAAACGAAACAGTGATCCGCGAGAGTGGACCTATGAAAATATTGCTGTTCAAAAAGCATCGATGCGCAGATATGCATGTTCATTTGATTGGGATCGAACACTTCACACATGCGATCCTGAATATTACAAATGGAATCAATGGTTATTTTTACAGATGTATAACAAGGGACTGGCATATCGCAAAGATTCCGCCGTTAACTGGTGCCCAGATTGCCAAACTGTATTAGCTAATGAACAGGTAGTAGCTGGACTTTGCGAGCGTTGTGATAACGCAGTTACTAAAAAGAAATTAAATCAATGGTATTTAAAGATTACTGATTATGCCGATCGCTTGCTAGATGACATGGATCAATTAGAAGGTAATTGGCCAGAAAAAGTTTTAACGATGCAACGCAATTGGATCGGTCGTTCAACCGGCGCTGAGGTTGAATTTAAAATTGAGGGTAGAAGCCAACCAATAACCGTTTACACAACACGTCCAGACACATTATTTGGCGCCACATTTATGGTGGTAGCAGCAGACAGTGCACTTGCTGCTGAATTAGCCAGCGGTAATGAGGTGGAAGCTGAATTTAAGAAGTATCTTGATTCAGTTAAGGCAGATTCAGATATTGATCGCTTGGCAACTGATCGGCCAAAGAGTGGTGTGTTTTTAAATCGCTTTGCCATTAATCCAGTAAATGATGAACGAATTCCAATTTGGGCATCAGATTATGTATTAGCTGATTATGGAACTGGCGCCATCATGGCAGTGCCGGCACATGATCAACGCGATTTAGATTTTGCAAAAGCAATGAAATTACCAATACGTGTTGTAATTGAAACTGGCGAGGCCGATCCTGCGCAATCTGGCATTGCCACATCAGGAGATGGCAAGGTTATTAATTCCGGATCAATCACTGGCTTAGCCAAAGATGAAGCGATCACCAAAATTACGCAGGAGTTGGCTGGTAAGAAGTTAGGAAAAGCTGCTCGTAATTACCGGCTGCGCGATTGGTTAATTTCGCGTCAACGTTTTTGGGGAACACCAATTCCAATTATTCACTGTGAAAAATGTGGAGAAGTTGCAGTTCCGGAAAATCAATTACCAGTTGAATTACCAAGTGCTGCCGGTCTAGATTTAAAACCAAAGGGTTTATCACCACTTGGCGCAGCAAGTGATTGGGTAAATGTTGCTTGTCCAAAATGTAATGCACCGGCAAAGCGCGATGCCGACACTATGGATACCTTTTTTGACTCTTCTTGGTATTACTTGCGATACACATCAGTTGATAAACATGATGTGGCATTTGATAAAAAGGCGGTTGAAACCTGGTTGCCGGTTGATCAATATGTAGGTGGAGTTACCCACGCAATCTTGCACCTGCTCTACTCACGATTTTTCACCAAAGTTTTGCATGATCTAGGACATTTAAACTTCACCGAACCATTTACACGTCTCTTAAATCAAGGAATGGTTTTAATGGATGGCTCTGCCATGAGTAAGAGTCGAGGTAATTTAGTTCGTTTATCTGATGAGCTAGCCACACATGGTGTTGATGCAATTCGCGTTGCCTTGGTTTTTGCTGGCCCACCTGAAGATGACATCGACTGGGCTGATGTTTCACCAGCTGGTTCATTAAAGTTTTTAAATCGCGCCTGGCGAATTGCCGGTGATGTCACCAGTAAGGCTGGCGTGGATTTTAAGAGTGGAGATCTTTCTCTACGCAAAGTAACTCACAAATCATTAAATGATATTGCGATCGCTGTTGAATCATTTAGATTTAATGTTTGCGTTGCCCGAATTATGGAGTTAGTAAATGCAACACGTAAGGCAATTGATTCTGGGTGCGGACCAACTGATCCAGCTGTACGAGAAGCCGCTGAAGCAATTGCAATTTCACTTTCATTAGTTGCTCCATACACCGCAGAGGATATGTGGGAAAAACTTGGACATAAGCCGGCTATTGCTAATGCTGGTTGGCCAACTGTTGATCCAGCCTTATTAGAAGATGATGCCATCGAGGTTGTTCTACAAGTTAATGGCAAGATCATCGATCGCTTGGAAGTTTCACCTAGCGTAACCAAAGATGATTTAGAGAAGGCAGCGCGTGCTAATGAGAAAATTGCAGCAGCATTAGTTGGTGCCGATATTAAAAAGGTAATTGTTGTTGCGCCAAAGCTTGTGAATTTCGTAATTTAATTTCCACAATTTTTCTTTTTAATAAATAAACTGCTGTTAGTTGCGCCATGATGGGCAGATGTTTGATTTAAATATTTCACCAGATCAAAAGCGGGCTTTAATCCTATTATTCTCACTCTGTTTAGGTTTAGGTGGCTTTTATTTTCTAAACTCAAAACCATCCGCCGCACCAGAATTAACCCAAGATTTGATCTTGCCAATACAGGAGAGTTCAACAGTTCAAAGTTCGCAGATCATTGTTAATGTCGCAGGGAAAGTAGCAAATCCAGGTGTTTATAGTTTGACCATCGGTTCCAGAGTAATTGATGCGATAAATATGGCGGGTAATCAATTGCGTGGGGTAGATATCAGCGACATAAATTTGGCACGGATATTAATTGATGGCGAACAAATATTGGTAGGAGCGCCGGCGCAGGTAGTGGCTAAGAAAGCAGCCGCCAAGATAACCTCCACTAATCCGCTTGATATCAATAAAGCAACTGCAGCGCAATTAGATACCCTGCCTGGAATTGGTCCAGTTACGGCGCAACGGATTTTGGATTACCGCAGCAAGGTTGGACATATTTCAGCGGTAGATGAATTGAAAAAGATATCTGGCTTAGGTGGCGCAAAATTCGAAGAGATCAAGAGTTTACTTCGCGTTTAATTGATTATCGACTTCTAATAATAGGTTGCACTTTATGGTTTGGCGCAGCTGTTATTGGATTTTTTCCAACTTACAAATTCCCACTTCTGGTAATTCTGATACTTACATCTTTTGCGATACGCCGAAATGTTTGGGTTATTTTCTTAATCGCGGTAATAGCTGGATCTAGTGCAATCTCAATTAGACAAGCAGCCCTAGCAAATCAACTTGTGATCAACTCTTTTAACAGCCAAGTAGAGATCACAGCGAAAATAACTAGTGATCCGATTCTTCGAATTGGAAAGATTCGCGGCTCAAATAAAATGCCAGATCAATTAAGTTTCTTGGTGTCAGTTAGATCTATCGACAACAGCAGGATTCAACTGCCCATGCGGATGCAGATATCACCTGGTCAATTACTACAAAATGGTGATCTAATAAGGGTAAATTGCAAAATTATTAAGAGTAAAGAGCGAAAGGTGGCAGCGCTAGCCATTGCAAATGGTGATGTTGCACTCCTGCAACAACCAAATCATTTGCTATCGATGACCAACTCAATTCGATCTTCATTTCGAAAATTAATTCCAGCAGGTGATGCTGGCTCACTTATACCGGGTTTAATTTTGGGGGATACCTCACTACAAAGTGAAGCATTTACTACCAAGATGCGCCGGGTTGGTTTCTCACATTTAACCGCAGTCAGTGGTGCCAATTTTGCATTGGTCGCCGCATTTGTTTTGTGGTTAATGCAATTTTTATTTAAAGATATTCGAAGCAGATTAATCATCACTGGTTTGGTCTTAATTTTCTTTATCTTTTTGGTAAGGCCAACGCCATCGGTACTTCGCGCCGCTGTTATGACCACCGTTTTACTAATTGCAAAATTTCGGGGCGATAATTCACTTGGTATTCCGGCCCTTGGCGCGGCAATTGGTTTGTTAGTACTGCTTGATCCATTTCAAGCTATTGATCCAGGTTTTGCATTATCAGTCTTGGCAACTGCAGGAATATTGCTACTTGCGCCAAGATTAAATGAGTTGTTGTTAAGAAGAATAAAGTGGCAATCACTTGCTGAATCAATATCTATTCCAGTATGTGCAACTATTTTTTGTACACCGGTAATTGTTGCCTTATCAGGACAATTCTCGTTGATTACAGTGCCAGCAAATATTTTAGTATCCCCAGTAATTGCGCCGATTACAGTCTTGGGTTTTATCGCGGCTTTACTTTCAACATTACTGCCGGTGTTATCCTCATTTTTGCTGGCTATTGCCTATCCATTTGCGGCTTGGATTGTTGGAGTTTGTAATGCTGGTGCCAGCTTTGCAGTTTTACAGTTTTCATCAGTGAGATTCTTTATGGCGATCCTGCTTATTCTTGCGGTAATTATCTGGCGAAGGTATTGGTCGGTTCTAATACTTATTTCAGTTTTGATATTAGGGCAGCTAACTTATTCGAGAATGACTTGGCCAGGAGGTGATTGGCAGGTAACAAATTGCGATGTCGGACAAGGCGATGGTCTAGTTTTAAATCTAAGTAATCACCGTGCAATTGTTGTTGATGTAGGTCCAGATCCGGTGTTGATGGATAGATGTTTAACCAGATTAAAGATTGATGAAATTTCTTTGTTAGTGCTCACCCATTTTCATGCCGATCACGTTGGTGGTTTAACTGGCGCTATTAATAAGCGAAGAGTTAATCAGGTATGGATATCTAATAATCACCAGCCAGCATCTGCATATGAGAAGTTGATTAAATTAATTGATTCAACGCAGATTCGTCAGGTGTCGGCAGGTGAGATTTTTCAGATCGGCAGTAGCAAAATATCGGTGCTTTGGCCAGAAAAAGTAAGTCAAAGTTTTGCATCACTTCCAGGTGATGGCTCGATGATAAATAATTCAAGCATTGCGGTTTTGATAGAGATGAGTGCATTAAAAGTTTTTGCGGCTGGGGATTTAGAACCACCCGTACAAGAGATAATTTCCACCAGTAAATTGATGCAGCAAGTAGATGTTTATAAGGTTTGTCACCACGGCTCTATGTATCAATTCTTTCCAATGCTAGATCGACTAAAGCCATCGGTTGCCTTAATCAGTGTTGGTAAGGAAAATTCTTACGGGCATCCAGCCAGCCAGACGATTGGTGAATTTATGCGCCGGGGAATCAAAATTATGCGTACAGATAAATCTGGTGGGATTGCAGTTGCTTCACCCAATAAGATCAGGGTTACTGGAAAAGATTGGTGGCAAATTAGGTGGGGTTAGTTTTAATTCAAGGTGCCGAAGGGCTACTTGCTGACCGAGCCATCTCAGAAATTCTGGCAGCAAATCCTGGCGCGCAAGTTACAACTATTTCAACAGATGAGATTGAAGTTGGCGTAATAACAGATGCACTTGCACCATCTTTGTTTGCAGATACCCGCATTGTGGTTATCAAAGAGATCCAAGATTTAACCGCTGAATGCAGCGAAGAGATAATTGATTATCTAGGAAATCCAGATGAGAATTTAAATTTATTGTTGTGGCATAAAGGTGGCGTGAAAGGAAAAGCCTTAGTAGATAAGGTTAAAAAAGCTGGCGCACAAGTAATTGCTGCTGATGCGATCAAGAAAGATAGCGAGAAATCTGAGTTTGTCCGAGGTGAATTTAAAAGATTAGGGCGAAAGATTTCTACTGAAGCGGTGCAAGCATTAATTGATTCACTGGGAAGTGATTTGCGCGAACTGGGAGCTGCCTGTTCGCAACTTGCTAGCGATGTGGCGGATGGCAAATTAATTGATGAAGATGATGTTGCGGCTTATCAGCAAGGCCGGATTGAAACTACTGGATACGATGTGGCAGATGCGGTCCTTGATGGCAAAACCGCGCATGCATTAATCTCATTACGAAATGCAATTAATACCGGTACTGATCCAGTTTTAATTGTCAGCGCCATCGCTGCATCAATTAGAACCATGGCAAAGGTTTCAGGTGCATCACGAGGTTTAAAATCATTTGATTTAGCATCTCAACTTGGAATGCCACCTTGGCAGATTGATAAGGCGCGCAGGCAATTAAGTGGGTGGAGTGAGAATGCTCTTGCCAGATCTGTGATCGTATTGGCGCAAGCAGATGCAGATATAAAGGGAGCGGCGGCAGATCCGGCATATGCGCTAGAGCGAGCAATTATTACCATCAGCACCGCCCGCGGTACCAAGTAATACGCTCAGTTTGAGCCTAATCCGATGCGCTGATACGATGCGCCTTCTCGAAAATTAATTAGTAAATTTCAAATGAAAAGGAAATCTATTCGTGGCAAATATTAAGTCGCAGATCAAGCGAATCCGCACCAACAATAAGGCGCAGGATCGCAACAAGGCGTACCGCTCAGCACTTAAGACAGCGATCCGTCGTTTCCGCGATGCAGTAACTGCTGGCGACAAGAGCAAGATCACCGCTGAACTTCGCGATGCATCTCGTTCATTAGATATGGCTGTTTCAAAGGGTGTAATTCACGCAAACCAAGCAGCAAATAAAAAGTCAGCGTTGGCTAAGTTAGCTAACAAAGCTGGCGTTCGTTAATTCGCCTGTAACTCCTAAGGCGTAAGGGCGAAGTACAGATGCCTGCAATATCCTCTGCAAAAGCACCGCAACCTGCTGCGACAAATCCAGATCAAATTCGAAATTTCTGCATCATTGCCCATATTGATCATGGCAAATCAACACTTGCTGATCGAATGCTTGGCATTACTGGCGTAGTTGAAGATCGGAATATGCGTGCGCAGTACTTAGATCGGATGGATATTGAACGCGAACGTGGCATAACAATTAAAAGCCAAGCAGTTCGTCTGCCTTGGAAATCTGGCATTGATAATAAAGATTACATATTAAATATGATCGATACACCTGGTCACGTAGATTTTACCTACGAGGTATCGCGCTCGCTAGCTGCTTGTGAAGGTGCAATTTTGTTGGTGGATTGTGCGCAAGGTATCGAAGCACAAACATTGGCTAACTTGTATTTAGCAATGGAGAATAACCTTACGATTATTCCAGTACTAAATAAGATCGATTTACCTGCTGCGCAACCGGAAAAGTTTGCAGTTGAGTTAGCAAAATTAATTGGCTGCCAACCAGAGGATTGCTTGCGTGTTTCTGGAAAAACCGGAGATGGGGTTGTTGAATTATTAGATCAGATTGTTAAGCAAATTCCGGCGCCAACTGGAGACGCAAATGCTCCGACCAGAGCTTTAATTTTTGACTCTGTTTACGATTTATATCGTGGCGTTGTTACCTATGTTCGAGTAGTAGATGGACATCTATCTCCTCGTGATCAGATTCAAATGTACTCAACCGGTGTCAGACATGAGATGTTAGAGGTTGGTGTTATTTCACCAGAGCCAATAGCCAGCAAAGGATTAGGAGTTGGCGAAGTAGGTTATTTAATTACCGGCGTTAAGGATGTTCGCCAATCACGAGTTGGTGACACAGTCACGACATACAACAATCCGACTAAGAATCCGCTTGCTGGCTATAAAGATCCTAAGCCAATGGTTTTCTCTGGTTTATTTCCAATTGATGGTGCTGAGTATCCAATGCTGCGCGAGGCGCTAGATAAGTTGCAATTAAATGATGCAGCTTTAGTTTTTGAACCAGAATCATCTACCGCACTTGGCTTTGGTTTCCGCTGTGGCTTCTTAGGTTTATTACACATGGAGATTGTGCGTGAGCGGTTAGAACGTGAAGCGGGATTAACATTAATTTCAACTGCACCGAGCGTGGTTTATAACGTCACATTAGATGATGGCAAGCGATTAACTGTTACAAACCCATCTGAATATCCAGATGGCAAAATCGCCGAGGTGCAAGAGCCAGTGGTACGCGCAACTATTTTGGCACCAAGTGAATTTATCGGCAGCATCATGGAGTTATGCCAACAGCGGCGCGGAATTTTAAAGGGCATGGATTACTTATCTGAAGATCGAGTAGAGATCAGATACACCTTGCCACTTGCTGAAATTGTCTTTGATTTCTTTGATAACTTGAAATCTCGAACCCGTGGTTATGCATCTTTAGATTATGAACCAACTGGTGAAGAGGCGGCAGATTTAGTAAAGGTAGATATCTTGCTGCAAGGTGAAAAAGTTGATGCATTTAGCCAAATTGTGCACCGCGATAAAGCATATGCATATGGCGTAATGATGACGGAGAAACTTCGCGAATTAATTCCGAGACAACAATTTGAAGTGCCGATCCAAGCAGCGATTGGTGCCAAAATTATTGCTCGTGAAAATATTAGAGCGATTCGTAAAGATGTGCTTGCTAAATGTTATGGCGGAGACATCACTCGTAAACGTAAATTATTAGAGAAGCAAAAAGAGGGTAAGAAGCGCATGAAGATGGTGGGTCGAGTTGAAGTTCCACAGGAAGCATTTATTGCGGCGCTTACCACCGATTCAGATAAGGCTAAAGAAAAGTAAATTCAGTGAATCTATCTTTTTACGTGCACATTCCTTACTGCGTAAAACGTTGTGGTTACTGTGACTTTAATACCTATACGCCAGCAGAGTTACAAATCTCAGAAGGCTTAACGCAAATATCCAATTCATACATTGACTTACTTATCGCAGAGATAGCTCAAGCTAAATTACAAGTTGGCCAAGCATCTGTTCCAACTATTTTTTTCGGTGGTGGAACTCCTTCACTTATGGAGCCAACAGATATCGCCCGGGTTATTTCCGCAATAACTGATAATTTTGGGTTAACAGATGATTGCGAAATTACATTAGAAACAAATCCAGATACTGTTGATAAGGCAAAGTTAGCAGCATTTAAAGCTGCCGGTATAAATCGAATCTCCTTCGGCATGCAATCTGCGGTAGCGCATGTATTAAAAACTTTGGACCGAACACATAATCCGGCAAATTTGCCACAAGTAACTAACTGGGCACATGAGGTTGGCTTTACCGATATTTCAGTTGATCTGATCTATGGCACTCCTGGTGAAAGCATTGCTGATTGGCAAGAAAGTATTGATGCCGCCTTGGCATTACCAATTAATCACATTAGCGCCTATGCATTAATTGTTGAAGAGGGAACTAAATTAGCAAATGCGATCAAACGTGGTGAGATCGCAAAGGTCGATGATGATTTAACCGCCGAGAAGTATTTAATGGCCGATAACGCATTTAGTAAGGCGGGATTTACTTGGTATGAATTAAGTAATTGGAGTAAATCTGGCGGAGAGAGCAAACACAATATCGCCTATTGGTTAAATGCGAATTGGTGGGGAGCCGGACCTGGCGCGCACTCACATATCAATGGCAAGCGGTGGTGGAATGTAAAGCATCCAAATTTGTATAAGGAAAAGATAAGTAAAAATCAATCACCAACCCAAGATTTTGAAGTTTTAGAGCCAATTCAAATTGAATCTGAAAGATTAATGTTGTCGATTAGATTGCCAGAAGGAATCCAAAAACAAACTTTGAACAGTGACCAATTAAATACATTAAGCCCATATTTGGAAAACGGTGCTTTAGATGCCGGCAAATGGGCTGCTGGAACTGTTAGTTTGAGTTTGAATGGCCGGTTAATTGCAGATCGAATCGTGCGCGAAATACTTCTGTAGTAGCGTGGCCTTATGAGTTACAACATTATCTCCGGTTTATTGGCAGTTATCTTCTTAATCTCTGGGTTAAGCAAAGTATCTGGTACCAATGCAGGTTTATCTGGAACTCGCGATGTGGGAATTAATGATTTGCTAGCTAGATTAATTGGCGTAGTAGAAGCAATTGCAGCTGTTGGATTAATTTGGGGTTTGAAAAATCGTGCAGATTCAATTGGATGGTATGCCGCTGGCACAATTTGGATCGCTATGGGCGTTGCAATTTATGCTCACTTTCGTGCCGAAAAATTAAAGAGTGCCTTTCCTGCTTTTTTTCTACTAACTCTTACAACTGTATTGATGGTAATTAAATAGGTATGCAACACCGGCAATTAGCAATCCTGCGCGCAATCGTTGAAGATTATGTTGCAACTGAAGAGCCAGTTGGTTCAAAATCTTTAGCATCTCGTCATGGCTTGGGAGTTTCACCGGCAACTATTCGAAATGAAATGGCGGTGCTGGAAGAGGCTGGTTTAATTACCCAGCCACATACAAGTGCCGGACGCATTCCAACCAATAAAGGTTATCGAGTATTTGTCGATAAGTTGGCGGCGGTAAAACCATTATCAGGTGCTGAACGCAAAGCGATTGAAACATTTTTAGATGGTGCCAGTGATTTAGATGATGTTATTTCCAGAACAGTTCGCTTACTTGCACAGGTCACAAAGCAGGTAGCAGTAGTTCAGTACCCATCTTTAACCAGGGCAAAGGTGCGTCATATCGAATTGGTTTTATTAGCCCCAACTCGAGTAATGATGGTGTTAATAACTGATGCTGGTCGAGTTGAACAGCGAATGATTGAATTACCTTTTGATATCTCAGATGGCTCACTATCGGATCTACACAAGAAGTTAAATTCATTAGTTGCTAATCAATCTCTAGCAAATGTAGCAAGCAAAATCGAAGGTTTAGGCAGTGGAGTTCGTGGAAATGAAAGAGCGAATGTTGTGACGATTATGACCACATTAATTGAAATGGCAGTTGAGCATCCAGAAGAGAAGGTAGTTCTTGCTGGAACCTCTAACTTAGCCAGAGCTAATCAAGATTTAACCCAAAGCATGCATCCGATCCTAGAAGCACTAGAAGAGCAGGTTGTATTACTCAGATTGTTATCTGATTCAGATTCATCGGTAAAGGTTTTAATTGGCGAGGAACAAAATGAAAAATCTTTGCGTTCTACCAGCCTAGTAAGTGTTGGATATGGGGATTTAGGGGCGATGGGAATTATTGGACCAACTCGAATGGATTACACAGCTTCAATGAGTGCCGTAAATGCAGTTGCCAATTATGTTGGCAGATTCTTGGTTGAAAGTAAGTAATGGCTGATTTATATCAAACACTTGGCGTAGATCGTGATGCCAGCTTTGATGATATTAAAAAGGCGTATCGAAAATTAGCGCGAAGTTATCATCCAGATGTAAATCCAGATCCGGCGATGGCGGAGAAATTTAAAGAGATCACCGCTGCATATGAAGTATTAAGTGATCCAGATAAAAGACAAAATTACGATATTGGCGGAAGTGGTTTTGGTGGCGGTTTTGGTAATGCCAACTTTGGGTTTGGCGACATCATGGATGCATTTTTTGGTGGCGGTGGACAACGTGGACCAAGACCTCGAACACGTGCCGGACAAGATGCATTAATTAGAGTCGAGGTTGATCTAATGGAGGCAACCTTTGGTTGCGATCGTGATCTAAATGTCGAAACCGCAATTGCCTGCACAAAGTGCAATGGCACAGGTTGCGCAAATAACAGCAAACCAAGCACATGTCAGATTTGTAAAGGCCGAGGTGAAACGCAACAGGTGGCACGTTCAATTCTTGGTCAGGTAATGACTTCAAGGCCTTGTAATAATTGTGGCGGTTTTGGTTCTGTAATTACAGATCCGTGTGGTGAGTGCGCAGGCGATGGTCGAGTTC
>CAFBOH010000020.1_pt1 | contig 10742 bp, 12 predicted proteins | sample 7269411 | NCBI WGS metagenome assembly CAFBOH01 (sample SAMEA6814113, study PRJEB35770) | freshwater metagenome | biome: Freshwater; feature: Freshwater reservoir; material: water | place: Czech Republic | collected 2017-07-26 | depth 30m m
ACAGAACCAAATGTTTTAACAACTCGTATCATCGATTTAATTTCACCAATTGGTAAGGGACAACGCGGCCTTATTGTTTCACCACCAAAGGCTGGTAAGACAATGGTTTTGCAATCAATTGCGAATGCGATTACAACCAACAACCCAGAGTGTCACTTAATGGTGGTTTTAGTTGATGAGCGCCCAGAAGAAGTTACCGATATGCAACGTTCTGTTAAAGGTGAAGTTATCGCTTCTACATTTGATCGTCCGGCTGATGATCACACCACAGTTGCAGAGTTAGCAATTGAACGCGCAAAGCGTTTGGTCGAGCTAGGTCATGATGTAGTTGTACTTCTTGACTCAATTACCCGTCTTGGTCGTGCTTACAACATCGCAGCCCCAGCATCAGGTCGAATTCTTTCCGGTGGTGTTGATTCAGCAGCGTTGTATCCACCTAAGAAGTTCTTTGGTGCCGCTCGTAATATTGAAAATGGCGGATCACTAACAATTTTGGCAACAGCTTTAATTGATACTGGTTCAAAGATGGATGAAGTTATCTTTGAAGAGTTCAAGGGAACTGGAAATATGGAGTTAATTCTTAACCGTAAATTTGCGGATAAGCGAATTTTCCCAGCAGTTGATGTTGTTGCATCAGGAACTCGTAAAGAGGAAATTTTGATGGGCACTGAAGAGCTTGGAATTGTTTGGCGTTTGCGTCGAGTTCTTCATGCTCTTGAACCACAACAAGCACTTGAGTTATTGCTAGAAAAAATGAAGGGCACTAAGTCCAACGTTGAGTTCTTGCTACAAATTCAAAAGACGGTTGCTGGTGGCGAAATGCCAACTACATCATCTTCAAATAAGGAGAATGCTGACGCGTAATTACTGATTAAGGAGTAATTTCTCCGATCAGTTTTGCTCAGTAGCACCTTCACAAGTTATTCTTACCGCCCCCCGGTAAGCGCCGGATCTACTGGTTCACAGATTTAAATATCTGACCCAGTAATAAATGAAAGAAGATAAAAATGAAACCAGAGATCCACCCAGCATATGTGGAGACAAAAGTAACTTGTGGTTGCGGTGAAGTTTTCACTACTCGCAGCACAAAAGAAACTGGATCGATTTACGTTGAAGTTTGTTCCGTATGTCATCCCTTCTACACAGGTAAGCAAAGAATTCTTGATACTGGTGGCCGCGTAGCTAAGTTCCAAGAGCGTTTCGGAAAGAGCGAGAAGCCAGGCACTAAGTAGTTTTCTTAAAGAGAGCGCACCTCACATCCCAAGATGTGGTGCGCTCTCTTTTTTATTATTAAGTTCCATAAATTTTAAAAAAGATTTACAAGTAAAGAAGGGAGAGGCCAAATGGAGCGGTTTGCTAAAGCAAATGAGTTAATTGTTGAGTACGACCTATTAGAAAAACAGATGGCTGATCCATCTATTCATACCGATCAAAATAAAGCTCGTTCCTTAGGAAAGCGCTACGCCCAACTTGGTCCAGTAATTGCTGGCTATCGCGCATGGAAGTTAGCGGAAGAGGATTTGGCAGCAGGTAAAGAGTTAGCAGAGGCTGATGAGAGTTTTGCATCTGAGATTGCCGCACTTGAAGCAACTCGAGATGCCGCTGCAGAAAAATTAGAGGAGTTGTTACTGCCACGTGATCCAAATGATGATCGTGATGTAATTATGGAAATTAAAGCAGGAGCGGGCGGTGATGAATCAGCAATCTTTGCTGGAGATTTACTTCGTATGTATACCCGTTACGCGGAAAAGCAAGGTTGGAAGGTTGAAACAATTGAAACCACCGATAGCGATATGGGTGGATATAAAGATGTATCAATTGCAATTAAATCTAAAGGTGTGCAAGAGCCGGGTAAGACACCTTATGCAAAATTAAAGTTTGAAGGTGGTGTGCACCGCGTGCAACGTGTTCCAGAAACAGAATCACAAGGTCGTATTCACACATCTGCCGCCGGAGTTTTAATTTTGCCGGAAGCGGAAGAGGTAGATGTAGATTTAAATATGAATGATCTGCGCATTGATGTTTATCGCTCAAGTGGTCCTGGCGGACAATCTGTAAATACCACCGACTCTGCTGTTCGAATCACACATATCCCAACTGGAATTGTGGTTTCTTGTCAGAATGAAAAAAGCCAATTACAAAATAAAGAATCTGCCCTGCGTATTTTAAGAGCGCGTATGTTGGCAGCTGCGCAAGAAGAGGCAGAACGAATTGCTGCTATTGAACGTAAATCTCAGGTTCGCACCGTAGATCGCAGCGAGCGAATTCGTACCTACAACTTTCCGGAGAATCGTTTAAGTGATCACCGCGTAAATTACAAAGCTAATAATTTAGATTCAGTAATGAATGGTGATCTGGATGCGGTAATCCAAGCCTTGCTTGATAATGACCGAGCAGCAAAGCTTTCTGGCGAAAACTAAAAGCGGTAAGTATGCGCAGCCTGTTAAGAGATGCCGTTGCATTATTTGAAAAGAATCAAATCTCAGCAGTAGATGCGGAAATTTTATTAGCACACGTCATTGGCGTATCTCGAAAACAATTAATTACATCAACCTTTGAATTACCAACAGAGGAGATTGCTCGAGTAACTGAAGAGTTTAATGGACTAGTTGAACAACGTTTATTGGGAAAGCCAGTTCAATACATAACGGCAAGTGCGCCGTTTAGATACTTAGAACTTAGCGTTGGTGAAGGAGTTTTAATCCCCCGGCCAGAAACTGAGATTTTAATTGACCGAGTAATCGGTTTTTTGCAGAGTGCTAAAGCTAAGAATCCAGATGATAAAGAAATCAAAAGCATTGTTGATTTGGGTGCCGGTAGTGGTGCGATATCTATCGCTATTGCAACTGAGGCAGCATTAAAAGATATTGCAGTTAATGTGGTGGCAGTTGAAAAATCTGCCGAAGCTGCGCAATGGTTAAATAAAAATATCAGCAAATATGAGTTAACAACTCGTGTGGTAATTGAAGATGTAAGCATCGCATTGCAAGGTGTAAAAGCAGATGTAGTTGCAGCAAATCCACCTTACATTCCAAATCATGAAAAATTGCCACATGAAGTAATTGGCTTTGAACCTGAAATGGCATTACGGGGTGGAGCTGTAGATGGCATGGATGTGCCTAAGCAATTTATTGCAGCAGCAGCTCGAATATTAAAATCGGGTGGATATTTCATTATGGAACATCATGAGCAACAATCTGAGTTAGTAAAAAATGTAATGGTTGATAACTTTACTAATATTCAAAGCATCTCTGATCTAACTGGCCGCGATAGATTTACATCCGGAATTAGAATCTAGTCGGGAATTGATATGGCGCAGCGAATTGATTTAACAAGTGAAGATCTGGCGATTGCAGTTGAAACTGCGGTTCGAAATATAACTGCCGGTGAGGTAATTGTTGTTCCATCTGAGTTTGGTTATATCTATTTATGCGATGCCTTTGCGCAAGATGCGGTTAAAGCGCTGCATATTTTGCGCGGTGATGGCGAGGCTGTTGCAGCTCAAGTTTTTATTAAAGATCCCACGGTACTTACTGGATTAGTTAAATCGGTTTCAGATGATATTAAGGTGTTGACGGAAAAGTTTTGGCCAGGTGGCCTTTCTATTACATTTAATGCAAACCCAGGATTAAGTTGGAATCTAGGAGATGGTGGCAGATTAGGAAAGGTAAATATTCGAATTCCAAATCACAATTTTTTACTTGAAATATTAAAAAATACTGGACCACTTGCCACAGCATCTGCCGCCTTAACTGGGAAAGTAGCAACCTTAGATTTAACACAGCTTCCAATTTATGAAAGTGATATCGGAGTAATTTTCTCCGCCGGCATATTAACTTCACCAGGAAAGAGCACAGTGATTGATGCCACTGGTAGCCAACTTAAGATAAAGCGCATTGGTGTGATTAGTGAGAATGAAATTAGAGCGGTAATTCCCAATCTTCTTGTGTAATTAACCAACCCTCTTACCTAATTAATTAGGCAAAGCAGGAATATACCCAGCGATATGCCCAGCGAGATACCTAGCAATTTGGTGGCAAACCTTTAGGCTTACCGTCATGACGATTGATCAAAAGCATCCAATTACGCAGGAGTATTACGGCCCAGATTTTACAGCATTGCAAAATCAAGATCCAGAAATTGCAGCGGTTGTTATTTCAGAGTTAGAAAGACAGCGTCATGGATTGCAATTAATTGCCAGCGAAAATTTCACGTCAACTGCGGTCTTAGCTGCAATGGGTTCATCTTTATCTAATAAGTATGCCGAAGGTTATCCAGGTAAGCGTTACTACGGTGGTTGTGAAGAGGTAGATAAGGTTGAAGTAATTGGTAATGAACGAGCCAAAGAATTATTTGGCGCAGAACATGCAAATTTACAACCGCACTCAGGTGCCAGTGCAAATGTTGCGGTCTATCAAGCATTTACAAAACCAGGTGACACTGTGCTGGCAATGTCTTTGCCACATGGTGGTCACTTAACACATGGCTCAAAAGTTAATTTTTCAGGTAAATGGTTCAATGTAGTTTCCTACGGTGTTCGCCAAGATAATGAATTAATTGATTACGACCAATTACGAGATCTAGCTATTGAACACAAACCAAAGATGATTTGTTCAGGTGCCACCGCTTACCCATCATTGATTGATTTTGAAAAGGTACGTCAGATTTGCGATGAGGTTGGCGCAATTATGTGGGTTGATGCCGCCCACTTCATTGGTTTAGTTGCTGGTAAAGCAATTCCATCACCTGTTCCATTTGCAGATGTTGTTTCATTTACAACTCACAAAGTATTACGTGGACCACGTGGTGGCATGATTTTGTCTAAGGCAGAGCACGCCGCCGCAATTGATAAAGCGGTATTTCCTGGCATGCAAGGTGGCCCAATCATGAGCGCAGTTGCTGGCAAAGCGGTGGCGTTAAAAGAGTGTGCAACACCGGCTTATCAAGCTTATGCAAAAAAAGTAATTGAAAATTGTCAGGCGCTAGCAAGTGATTTAGTTGCTGAAGGAATGCGCGCAGTTTCAGGCGGCACCCAAACACATTTAGCATTAATTGATATTCGATCAACTGGAGTAACAGGCAAGGTGGCCGATGAGCGTTGTGGTTTATCTGGAATTACTTTAAATAAAAATGCCATTCCATATGATCCAGAAACTCCGGCGGTTACATCTGGAATTCGAGTTGGCACAGCAGCAACAACTACCCAAGGTATGGGCCGAACAGAGATGAAACAAATTGCATCATTAATCGCTCGCGCAATAAAAGATGGCGCTGATGAGAATAAAGCCAAGGTTATTAAAAACGAGGTTGATCAATTGTGTAGCGCGTTTCCGGTCTATCCAGTACCAGCAAAATAACTAACTGAGTCTAAAAAAATGCGTGAGTACTTAGTAACCGTTCTTCTTGCAGCAATAATTTGTTACTTAATCACACCATTAGTTAGAGATTTAGCAATTAAATCAGGTGCGGTTATGCAAATTAGATCTCGAGATGTACACAGTGAGCCAACACCTAGATGGGGCGGCCTTGCGATGTGGTTAGCCATGGCCTTGACCTTGGTAATTGTTAATCAGTTGCCACTAGTTCATAAATCTTTTGGTAGTGAAGCAACTGGAATTTTCTTAAGCGGAACATTTATTTTATTTCTTGGTTTAATCGATGATCGATTTGATTTAGATCCGATCACCAAGTTTGCGGGCCAAGCACTAGCTTGTGGAATCTTGTTAATTTATGGCGTGCAAATACTTTGGCTACCAATAAATGGCATTACAACTGTGCCGGCAAATATTGGTCAATTACTTACTGTTCTATTTGTAATGGTAGTAATTAACGCTATTAATTTTGTGGATGGCTTAGATGGTTTAGCTACCGGCATCGTGGCAATCTGTGCCGCATCATTTTTTGCCTTCTCCTATTTACTTGCAGTCATCAATGGGTTAAATCGTGCGGGTGCACCATCATTAATTACCGCAGTTGTAATCGGTTTGTGCCTAGGCTTTTTGCCACACAATTTTTATCCAGCCCAAATTTTTATGGGAGATTCTGGTGCGATGTTTTTGGGATTAATGATCAGTGCCTCTGCCATCACATTAACTGGACAAGTAGATGCATCAGCAATTACCGCAGATAATCCGGGAAGTGCATTACTGCCATTACTTTTACCATTCACCGTTCTAGCAATTCCATTATTAGATTTTGCGATGGCGATCATTCGTCGCATTCGAGCTGGACGATCACCATTTTCTGCAGATCGCGAACATCTGCACCATCGCATTATGCGAATGGGATTAACGCAGCAACGTACAACAGTTGTGCTCTATCTCTGGACCGCCATGTTTGCCATTCCAACTGCCATTGCTGCTTTTATTCCAATTTGGATTGCATCACTTTCTGGCTTACTTATCTTTGCAATTTCGGTCTTAGTGATTAAACAAAATAAAAATACCACCATCATTGAACATAACCGAAGTGGTGCTAAATGAGTGATACTCAACTTTGGAAGGGTGCGATAGTTCCCGCATCAGTTGTTGCTGCTATTTCCCTAATTGTTGGCACCATTGTTAATGGTAATTCTGGTTTCCTTGGTGGCTTACTTGCATCAATAACGGTAATTATTTTCTTTAGCGTTCACTTATTAGTAGCAAGGATTTCTAGAGATCTAGATCCAATGGCAACCATGATGTTGGCAATGTTTTCCTACTTAGCAAAAGTAATTTTTATGGGAGTTTTCTTGGTACTGATCACGAAATTTACCGATCGCAGCACAGTTGACCGCACAAGTTTTGCCATCAGCGCTCTATTGATTACGATGGCTTGGTTAGTGGGAGAGGTGCGTAGCTTTATGAAGTTACGTTTTCAAATGCCACTTCCCGCAAGTAGTTCTGAAGTAAACAAAAGCAGTTCTGAAGTAAACAAAGGCAGTTCTGAAGTTAAGGAGTAAGAGATGGATCGCGATAATTTAAATCACTCTCGTAATGAAGAGGGCGCACTGTGGTCGATTGTTGGTTACTTACTTTCTGGCTTAATTATTTGGGGCGGCATTGGCTGGGGCTTTGATCAATGGCTTGGCACTAATTACTTCCTATTAGTTGGAATGTTGCTGGGTGCTGGCGCCTCTATCTACCTAGTTTGGCTTCGCTTCGGTCGCGATTAATCAGCAAAAACTCTCAACTTAGGCTTCAACCTGCCCGCTTAATTCCTTAGCAAAGCTAAGTCACGGGGCATAGATCACACACTTAGGAATTTCACACAACTATCACCTAAGCCATAAGGTTTGACCCGTCGGAGTCGGGTTTAACCCCATAATTTCAGGAGAAAAAGTTGAGTCTGCTGCTTTCAGGTGATGAGGGATTTACCCCACCAAGCACCGCAGATTTTAATTTACCACCAGTTTTTGGTGACAATCCTTATACAACTAAACCAGTTTTCTTAGTTTTCTTATCGGTAATTGTGGTTAGTGCATTCTTTATTGCCGCATCTCGCAAAGCTTTAGTTATGCCCACTAAATTGCAATTTGCTGGCGAATCCATCTATGCATTTGTCCGTAATGATTTAGCACGCGATGTTATTGGACATGAGTTCATGCGCTTTGTGCCATACCTATTTACCTTATTTACCTTTATTTTGACCAACAATATTTTTGGAATTGTGCCGCTGTTGCAATTCCCAGCGATGTCTAGAGTTTCATTCCCATATGTGCTCGCAATCTTTACCTTTGTAATTTTCCATTATGTAGCAATTAAGCACAAAGGCATCCTGCCTTACCTAAAAGAGATCATGTTTATGCCTGGCGTACCAAAGCCGGTTTATATCCTGCTTACTCCAATTGAACTTGCTACCTACTTTGTTGTTCGCCCACTAACACTTTCCTTACGTTTATTTGCAAATATGTTTGCTGGGCACTTACTACTTCTAGTTTTTATTTTAGGCGGAGACCACTTACTAAAGGGTGTAATCGGCTTAAAGTTAGTTTCCCCATTTGCCTTTGCCTTTGGAATTGGCCTGACCTTCTTCGAGTTCATGGTTCAATGCCTGCAGGCATACATCTTTACTCTGCTAACCGCCCTGTATATCGCAGGTGCATTAGCGGATGAGCACTAATCAGTAACAGCAAGCAGTAACAGCAAGCGGTAACAAAAAGGCTATCTAGATAAAGATCTAGATAAAAAGAGAAAGAAGGAAATGAAATGGAAGGCACACTCAACCTGGTCGGTTATGGCCTATCTGCAATCGGACCTGCAATCGCAACTGGCATGATCTTCGCTGCTTACATCAGCGGTGTAGCACGCCAACCGGAAGCACGTTCAGTATTGCAACCGATCGCATTCCTAGGCTTCGCACTTGCAGAAGCTTTGGCACTATTCGGTCTAGTTCTAGCTTTCGTTCTCTAGTAATTAACTTTTATTACTTATGGCTATTAGAACGTTAAGTAACTGGGCAGCAGAGGAGGCGGCTAATCCGCTAATTCCGCATACCGCTGAATTAGTTGTTGGCTTTATTGCCTTCACACTGTTGTTCCTAGTACTTCGCTCCAAAGTTGTGCCAATGTTTGAAAAAGCATTTGCCGAACGAACCGATGCAATTGCAGGCGGTATCGAGCGCGCAGAAAAAGCACAACGTGATGCAGAGATTGCACTTCAAAAGTACACATCTCAGTTATCAGATGCCCAAGGTGAAGCACAGAAAATTCGTGAAGATGCACGAGTGCAAGGAGCTGCGATCATTGAAGATCTTCGTAGCAAAGCACAAGAGGAGGCAGCACGTATTACTGCAGCTGCCACCGCATCAATCGAAGCAGAACGTCAACAAGCAATTACCTCTTTGCGTAATGAAGTTGGCGCACTTGCAACTGAGCTTGCATCAAAGATTGTCGGAGAAGCATTAGATGACCAGGTCCGTCAATCACGAATTGTCGATCGCTTTATTGCAGATCTAGAGAAGAGTAAGTAATTATGAAAATTCTGGGCGGCACCAGCCGAGTATCCGTACTCACGCTGCGCAAAGCATTAGATGAAAAGGTGAACAACCTTTCTGCTAGTGATGCTGCCCAATTTTCTAATGATCTCTTCACAATTCTGACTGTTCTAAGTTCATCAGTTGGTGTGCGTCGCGCACTTACCGACAATGCTCGCGATGCTGCAGCAAAGGCTGAGTTAATCTCTAATCTTTTTGGTAGCAATATCAGCGCAGCTGCGCAATCTTTATTGGCAACCGCTGCTTCACTTCGTTGGTCTAATCCCTCTGAATTAGCAGATGCGATTGAACAAATTGCAGTTGAAGCTGAAAGTGTTGTTGCAGATAAAAACAATGAATTAGATAAATTAGAGGATCAATTATTTGATTTTGCTCGCGTATTAGTTGCAAACCGTGATCTGCGCCAAGCCTTAAATACCGCCGCTGATTCTGATGCTGGCCGAGTCTTACTTCTTGAATCTGTCGTAAAGGGTAAGTACGCAACCTCTACTGTGAATTTACTTCGCCGCGTAGTAGTTCTGCGTCGTGGCCGCCATATTGATGCCACATTGGCCGCTTATTCACATTATGTTTCAGTTCGTAGAAATCGTGTGGTTGCACATGTGCGCACCGCAGTGGCGTTAACACCAGCACAACAACAAAATTTGATCGCAGCTCTTGGTAAAGCAATTGGTAAAACAGTTCATATCAATGTTGAAGTAGATCCTAAAGTTTTAGGTGGCATCTCAATTCGCTATGGCGATGAGGTAATTGATGGCACTGTAATTAATCGTTTGGCAGAGGCGAGCCGCGCGCTCGTAGGTTAAAAAAGAAAAGAATTAACTAGAAATAAAAGTTTCTAGTTATATAAAGAGAGAGAAGAGAGAAGATGGCTGAAGTTACGATCCGCCCAGAAGAGATCCGCGATGCGCTGGCAAAGCATGTCGCTGCCTATAAACCTGGTGCTGCGGTTAAAGATGAAATCGGAACAGTAACCGAGGCAGGTGATGGCATCGCACGTGTTGAAGGTCTGCCATCAACAATGACCAATGAATTATTAAAGTTTGAAAATGGCACATTAGGTCTAGCGCTGAACTTAGATGTTCGCGAAATCGGTGTTGTTATTTTGGGTGAGTTCACCGGAATTGAAGAAGGAACAACTGTTCGTCGCACTGGAGAAATTCTCTCTGTTCCAGTTGGCGATGGTTTCCTTGGTCGCGTAGTTGATGCACTTGGTCGTCCAATTGATGGCAAAGGTGAAATTAAAGCTGAAACAACACGTGCGCTAGAACTTCAGGCACCATCTGTTGTGCAACGTCAACCAGTTAAAGAGCCAATGCAAACTGGTATTAAAGCAATTGACTCAATGACTGCGATCGGTCGCGGACAGCGCCAATTAATTATTGGTGATCGACAGACTGGTAAGACCGCAATTGCAATTGACACAATTATTAACCAATTGGAAAACTGGAAAACTGGTGATCCAAAGAAGCAGGTTAAATGTATTTATGTTGCGATCGGTCAAAAGGGTTCAACAATTGCATCTGTTAAAGGTGCACTAGAAGCAGCTGGCGCAATGGAGTACACAACAATTGTTGCAGCTCCTGCATCTGATCCAGCCGGTTTCAAATACTTATCTCCATACACCGGCTCTGCAATTGGTCAGCACTGGATGTATAACGGTCAACATGTATTAATTATTTTTGATGATCTTTCCAAACAAGCTGAGGCTTATCGTTCCGTATCGCTGTTGCTAAGGCGCCCACCGGGTCGCGAGGCATACCCTGGCG
>CAFBOH010000023.1_pt1 | contig 9725 bp, 10 predicted proteins | sample 7269411 | NCBI WGS metagenome assembly CAFBOH01 (sample SAMEA6814113, study PRJEB35770) | freshwater metagenome | biome: Freshwater; feature: Freshwater reservoir; material: water | place: Czech Republic | collected 2017-07-26 | depth 30m m
CATTCAGCAATACTCATGGCCAAAGGAGCGCTTTAGAAGTGAATTAGATTCACGTATGTCTAAGGCATTTGTGCATGTGAATGAGACAGCAAAGCAATACAACGTGGATCTACGAAGTGCAGCCTTTATTGTTTCAGTTGGCCGAGTAGCCGAAGCCTTTAGCGTTCGTGGCTCTTTAGTTTAAAAGCTTAGTGCTTTTTAAAGCGGGCGTAAGAGTTATTGATTTCATCTTCTGCCGCTTTTTGATTTACCCAATCGCCACCATGCACTGATTTATTTGGTTCAAGTGATTTATATACCTCAAAGAAGTGCTTAATTTCTTCAAGTTCAAATGTAGGAAGATCAGCAATATCAGTTAAGTAATCTTTGCGAATATCTCCAGCTGCAACACATAACAACTTGTCATCGCCGCCTTTTTCATCGGTCATACGCAGCATGCCAATTACGCGGCAGGAAACAACACAGCCAGGAAAGGTTGGCTCATCTAGCATTACAAGTGCATCAAGGGGATCGCCATCTAGAGAAAGTGTGTTTTCAACAAAGCCATAGTCATATGGGTATCTAGTTGATGTGAAGAGCATTCGATCTAAACGAATCTTTCCGGATTCATGATCGATCTCGTACTTATTTCTAGATCCTGCTGGAATTTCAATAACAACATCAAAGATCATCGGTTTCATTTTCTTCTCCTAGATCTTTTTGTTGTATTTCATTTTCATTAAATAGTGGGGTGAGCGACGGGGCTCGAACCCGCGACATCCCGGACCACAACCGGGTGCTCTACCAGCTGAGCTACGCCCACCATGATTTCTTGCAAGGGTAATGATACTTCAAGATTGAATGAAGATTTTAGTGCGGTAATACTCAAGCTCTTCGATGGAATCTCGAATATCACCCAACGCGCGGTGATTGCCATCCTTTGCCGGGGCAGCAAAGTAAACCTTTGGATACCAACGGCGGGCTAACTCTTTGATTGATGAAACATCAATGGTTCGGTAGTGCAGATACTTATTTAATAGCGGCAAATCACGAGAGATAAATCCGCGGTCAACATAAACACTGTTTCCAGCAAGGGGAGATTTACCTTCACCAGGTGCGTACTTAGTTAGATAGGTAATGATTGCTGCATCTGCTTCTTCAAGAGATACACCATTTGGAATTTCAGTTATCAGGCCAGATTCGGTGTGCATGTTCTTAACAAAATCATCCATGCCAGCTAATTTTTCGGGGGTAGTTCTAATAACTAGATCCACGCCCTCGCCCAAGATATTTAATTGCGCATCAGTTACCAAAACTGCGATTTCAACTAAGGCATCTTTATTAAGGTCTAGCCCGGTCATCTCGCAATCGACCCAGATCAGGTTTGGCAGATCATTTCCCATATGCGCTCACCCTAATGCAGGCGGTTGATCTGGCCGTAATTCACCTTCCGTTCATCTTGGCGTTATTCCGATTAAACCTACAAAGCCCAGCTTTTTAGCATGATGGCCCCATGCCCGCGACTCCTGTTACCGAATACACCGGGGTCATTCCAGAAAAACGTGAGATCACAACTGTTCCTAGATTTTCTGACAAAGTATTTAGATTTGTTGTAACAAGTGGCGGATTTACTGCATTAATTATTTTAAGTTTAATTGCAATCTTCTTATTACTTGAGGGTTTACCGGTATTTAGAGATCAAGGAATTAAATTTGTAACTGGTTTTGATTGGAATGCGGGAGATCCAGAAAATGGTGTCGCGGCTACATTTGGAATAGGTGCGATGTTAATTGGCACCCTAGTTGTTTCATTTATTGGCTTGGTTATTGCTTTACCAATAGCCGTGGGAACTGCACTTTTCCTTACTTACTACGCACCGCTTTGGGTAAAGCGACCGCTAACTATCATGGTTGATTTAATGGCAGCAATCCCTTCAGTTATTTATGGACTTTGGGGATTTTTTATATTGATGCCACATGCAATTTACTGGGCGAAGTTATTGCATAAGTATTTAGATTTCTTGCCCTTCTTCAAGATGCAGGCACCTGTTTATGAACGTTCCCCATTTATTGCCGGAATTGTCGTTGGCATAATGATTGTTCCGATTATTGCCGCAATCTCTCGTGAAGTTTTCTCACAAGTTCCACTAGATCGCGTGCAAGCTGCTTATGCATTAGGTGCATCTAAGTGGACCATGATCCGATCTGTTGTATTGCCATTTGGTGCAAGCGGAATTGCCGGTGGCGCCATGCTTGGTTTAGGCCGCGCAATGGGTGAAACAATTGCAATTTATTTAGTACTTAATATCTATTTCATACCTAATTTCCAAGTTCTATTTTCATCGGGCGGCAACGTGGCATCTTTAATTGTTTCTCGCTTTGGTGAAGCGGGTGAATACGAACTTCGAGCCTTGATGGCTGCTGGCTTGGTTCTATTTGTTGTTACATTGATGGTTAACTTTTTATCTGATCGAATTGTCAAACGTACTTCAAGGACTGGTGGTCAATGACCACAGTTGAATACCAAGTTTCTCCTCGCAAACCTTGGCGACTAGGCCGAAAACAATTAGCGGTAAATGGTTTGGTGTTTTTTGGAAGCATTGCTGCAACACCATTGCTGCTTGATGCAACTCCGCTGGCAGGCAAACTAGGCGCAGCATTTATATTTGTTGTAATTGCAACTTTGGCAAATGTAATTGTTTCAGTTATCCGCCAAGGTCCGAGAATGGTTTCAAATGCAATTAGCTCTTCCTTGATTTACCTTGCCACAGCACTTGTTTTACTGCCGCTAGGAAGTATTTTGTTCACCGTAATCCAAAAAGGCGCCGGAGCAATCCGCTGGAATACCTTCACACAAGATATGCGTTTGTCACAACCAGATGCACCATTTACAGAAGGTGGCGCACTGCATGCAATAGTTGGAACTGCCTTAATTGTTCTCATTGCCACAATTATTTCTGTTCCACTTGGCACATTAACTGCGCTTTATTTAACAGAGATAAAGGGCAGGTTTGAAGGATTAGTTAGATTTTTAGTTCAGGCGATGTCAGGTGTGCCATCAATTGTGGCTGGTCTATTTATTTACTCAGTATTAATTGTCACTTTAGGTGCGAAGTACTCAGCATTTGTCGGCGCATTGGCATTAACAATTTTAATGTTGCCAACTGTTGCAAGAACTGCGGAAGAGGTTTTGAAGTTAATCCCACGAGAGCTTCGCGAAGCAGGAACAGCATTAGGTGCAACGCAGTGGCGCACGGTTGCAATGGTGGTTGTGCCAGCAGCACGAAGTGGAATTCTTACCGCAGTTATTTTGGGAGTAGCCCGCGTAGCCGGTGAAACTGCGCCACTACTTCTGACTATTTTGGGTAACACCGCTACAAATGTAAATCCATTTAATGGTCCATCTGCAGCGCTTCCACTTTACACATTCACATTGATGCGCACCGGCTTAGATGTTGCGATCACTCGGGCATGGGGTGGCGCCTTTATCTTGCTAACACTTGTTTTAGTTTTGTTCATTTCTGCACGCTTACTATCAGGGAAGAAACGGTGAAAAGCTATGGCTGGCAAACTCAAAGCAATAACTGCCAAATCAACATTGAGAAAAGGTGCGAACGTGAGTAAAAATAATCCCGTGGCATCTTTATCTTCAGTAGCCGGCAGTGGGCGAGTAGCTAATCACTTCACACCAGGAACTGGGTTGGAAGCAAATGGCGTGCATGCTTGGTTTGGTAAACACCACGCACTTGCAGATATCAATCTAGAGTTTCCAGCAAATACCGTTACTGCATTAATTGGTCCATCTGGTTGCGGTAAATCCACATTCCTTCGCACCTTAAACCGTATGCATGAATTCATTCCAGGTGCTGCAATGGCTGGAGAAGTTCTATTAGATGGCAAAGATATTTATGAACCAGGTACGGATGTAACAAAGATTCGTTTGAAGATTGGCATGGTTTTCCAGAAACCAAATCCATTCCCATCTATGACAATTGGTGAGAATGTTTTATCTGGCTTAAAGCTGGCGCAATTAAAGATTGAAAACAAAGATGATTTGCTGGAGGAGTGCTTAACTCGTGCTGGTCTTTGGAAAGAGGTTAAAGATCGCCTTGGTGCTCACGGTGGTTCACTCTCAGGTGGTCAACAACAACGTCTATGTATTGCTCGCGCACTTGCGGTAAAGCCTGAAGTACTTCTAATGGATGAGCCATGTTCAGCACTTGATCCAGGATCAACGCTGCGCATTGAAGAGACCATTCGCGAGTTAGCAGATTCAATTGTGGTTGTAATCGTTACGCACAATATGCAACAAGCAGCACGAGTATCTGATTACACCGGATTCTTCTTATCCGATGGTGGCCCTGGCCAATTAATTGAGGTTGCAACAACCAATGAGATCTTCTCCAGGCCAAAAGACAAGCGCACAGAGGATTACGTAACCGGTCGATTTGGCTAAATCGATTAACCATCTGTTCATCTAGATGTCGCTTGCCCTTCGCCAGATTGATATCACCTGTTTAGCACCGAAACATAGGTTTACCTCACCAAAGCAATCTAGGGAGAGGTAATAAATGTTAAAGAAAAGCAAGCGCAGCTTGTTAGTAAAAGCTGGCGTAGTTGTTACAGCAATCGCACTTTCAGCAGGTATCACAGTTCCAGCTAATGCATCATCAATTAGCGGCAACGGATCATCTGCAGTTAAGAATTTATTAGATGTTTGTATTCCTGCTTGGTCAAAATGGTCAAGCCACAATCTTTCATACCCTGGCGCAGGTTCAGGTGCTGGACGTGCAGCTTTCTTAGCTGGAACAGTTGATCTAGCTTTCTCAGATACTCCTTACAGCTCAACTGATAAGAAGCCAGATAATTTTGTTTACATCCCAGCTTCACAATTTCCAATTGCAGTTTATGCAAACCTTCCTGGATTTACTGGAAAGTTAAATCTCTCCCCAACAACAGTTTCCAAGATTTTCGCAGGAAAAATTACTAAGTGGAATGACCCAGCAATTGTTGCTGACAATACGGATGCAAAGACAAAGAAGAAGACAGCAATGCCAAACTTGGCAATTACTGTTTACTACCGTTTTGATAAGTCAGGCACATCTGAAGTATTCACAGATTGGCTTTCACAACTAGACAAGGCAACTTGGACTAAGGGCAAGAACGGAACATTCACATCAGCATTCCCAGGAACAGTTCCAGCTGGAACATTCCAATCAGGAAATGCATCTGATGGTGTAGCAAATGGCGTTAAATCAATGTCAGGCGCAATTGGCTACGGTGAAGTTTCATATGCAAATGAGCGCAAGCTTGTTGTAGCAAATCTAAAGAACAACAATGGTGAATTTGTTGCTCCTACATCAGCTGCAACCTCATTGTTCGTAAATGGATATGCAGCAGGAGAAAATGGAACCATCAAGCTTGATTACACCAAGAAGATCAAGGGTTCATACACACTTGCTTCATATGCATACGCACTTGCATTCACAAAAGAGGCTGGCAAAAATGTTGGTACCCAAGCAGTAGTTAAGCAATTCATTGACTATGTAGTTAATGATTGCGCAACTGAAAACGCTGCAAAACTTGGTTATTCAAAACTATCTGGTGCATTGCTGAAGTTGGCAGATGATCAGATCGCAAAAATCAGCTAAGTAAAACTTCCTTCCTAGGGAATTACCCCCGCAGCGAAAGTTGTGGGGGTTTTTCTATTTGATTTAATGAAGTATTTCTTGCGCGCCTGGCAGGAATCGAACCTGCGACCTAATGCTTAGAAGGCATTCGCTCTATCCGACTGAGCTACAGGCGCAATTACCTGCGTAAGTCTACCGATCGCAACGGGTAAGGTTTCGCCCTATGGCTGAGTTTATTTACACGATGAAAAAGGCGCGTAAGGCGCATGGCGACAAAGTAATTCTTGATGATGTCACCTTGATGTTTTTACCGGGCGCAAAGATTGGCGTACTCGGACCTAACGGTGCTGGTAAATCCACCGTGCTACAAATTATGGCCGGCCTGCAACAACCATCAAATGGTGAGGCTTACTTATCACCGGGATACTCCGTAGGAATATTGCTGCAAGAGCCACCATTAAATGAAGAGAAGAATGTTTTAGAAAATGTGCAAGAAGGTGTTGCTGAAACTATTGGATTACTAAATCGCTTTAATGCAATCTCTGAAGAGATGGCAAACCCTGATGCCGATTACGACAAGTTATTAGCTGAGATGGGCACCTTGCAAGAGCAGCTAGATCACCGCAACGCTTGGGATTTAGATTCACAATTAGAGCAAGCAATGGATGCACTTCGCTGTCCACCACCTGAAGCTGATGTGAAGGTGTTATCTGGTGGAGAACGTCGCCGCGTTGCACTTTGTAAATTGCTATTACAAAAACCAGATTTATTACTACTAGATGAGCCAACAAACCATTTAGATGCTGAATCTGTTTTATGGCTTGAGCAACATCTAAGTAAGTATGAAGGAACAGTTGTTGCGATTACTCACGATCGTTACTTCCTAGACAATGTTGCAGAGTGGATTTTGGAATTAGATCGCGGTCGCGCTTATCCATACGAAGGTAATTACACAACTTATCTTGAAACCAAAGAAGCACGTATGAAGGTGGAAGGTCAGAAAGATGCCAAGCGTTCAAAGCGTTTGAAGGAAGAGCTTGAATGGGTTCGTATGAATGCCAAAGGACGCCAAGTTAAATCAAAGGCACGTCTTGCTCGTTATGAAGAGATGGCGGCAGAGGCAGATAAAACTCGTAAATTAGATTTTGAAGAGATTCAAATTCCACCTGGACCTCGTTTGGGTGATGTAGTTGTAGAAGTTGATCATTTAGTAAAAGGCTTTGATGATCGCATTTTGATTGATGATTTATCTTTCACATTGCCTCGAAATGGAATTGTGGGAATTATTGGACCAAATGGTGCTGGTAAGACAACATTGTTTAAAACAATTTTGGGAATGGAAAAGGCCGATTCTGGAAATGTAAAGGTTGGCGAGACAGTAAAAATTTCATATGTTGATCAGTCACGAGGTGGCATTGATCCAAAGAAATCATTGTGGGAGGTTGTCTCCGACGGTCTTGATTTCATCAAGGTGGGTAATGTTGAAATGCCAAGTCGTGCATATGTTTCTGCATTTGGATTTAAAGGTCCAGATCAACAAAAGCCTGCAGGTGTTTTATCTGGTGGAGAGCGAAATCGTTTGAATTTAGCATTAACTCTTAAGCAGGGTGGAAATTTACTTTTACTTGATGAGCCAACAAATGATTTAGATGTGGAAACACTTGGCTCATTAGAAAATGCTCTGCTTGAGTTTCCAGGTTGTGCGGTGGTTATCTCTCACGATCGTTGGTTCCTAGACAGAATTGCGACCCACATCTTGGCCTATGAAGGTGATTCAAAGTGGTTCTGGTTTGAAGGAAACTTTGAAAGTTATGAAGAAAACAAGATCGCCAGATTGGGAATTGATGCAGCACGTCCGCATCGTGCGACATATCGAAAGTTAACTCGATGAAGTACATCCACAAAGCATTTGTTCGCTGGGATGATCTAGATGCATTTGGTCATGTTAATAATGCAAAGTATTTAACTTACGCCCAAGAAGCACGATTTGATTGGGGCTGGTTTAGCTTTTCAGAAAAAAGTGAGCAACCTGTATTAATGGAGATGGTGGTTGGTCGCGCTGAAGTGGATTATTTAATTCCAATGACTGATGGCGGTTGTTTTTACGAAGTTAGCTTGTGGGTAGAAAAGATTGGGACCTCATCCTTTGTTAATGGCTATGAGGTAAGTAAAGATGGTGTGGTTTACGCCAAGATGAAGACGGTGCAGGTTGCAATTGATTTAGCAACTCGTAAATCTCGCCCACTCAATGATGAGGAACGCGCTTTCTTAAATAAGTATCTAGAAAATAATTAATGAAACAAAAGCTGCACCCGGCTTGGATAGTCGCGGCAATAACATTTTTCACCTTATTTGCAACCGCTGGATTTAGATCAGCCCCATCCGTTTTAATTCTGCCGCTAGAAGAAGATCTAGGTTGGCGACGTGATGTAATTTCAGCAGCGGTTGCAATAAATGTTTTGCTCTACGGTTTAACTGCGCCATTTGCTGCTGCGTTGATGGAGCGCTTTACAGTTCGCAAAGTTGTAATGGCTGCATTGTTTACAGTTGGAACTGGGGCACTTGGCACAATCTGGATGACAAAATCCTGGCACTTCATGTTGTTATGGGGAGTAGTAGTCGGTGTTGGAACTGGCTCCATGGCATTGGTATTTGCTGCAACAGTTGCAAATCGTTGGTTTGTTAAAAGACGTGGCCTTGTAGTTGGAATTCTTACAGCCGCTGCTGCATCTGGCCAATTAGTTTTCTTGCCCGGATTATCTAAATTAGCAATTGATCCAGGCTGGCGCGCATCATCATTAGTTATCGCACTTGGTGCCTATTTAATGGTGCCACTGATCTTCTTTTTCTTTAAGGAATCACCACAAAGTATTAATACAACACCTTATGGCGCAGAGAGTGATTGGGTGCCGCCAGTATTAAATAAAGGCAGTGCTGCTAAAAATGCCATTGATTCATTAAAGGCAGCGGTAAAGGTTAGAAACTTTTGGTACTTAACTGGATCATTTTTTGTTTGCGGTCTATCAACTAGCGGATTAATTGGCACTCACTTTATTCCAGCAGCTCATGATCATGGAATGGTTACCGTTACTGCCGCATCCCTATTGGCATTAATCGGTGTATTTGATGTGATTGGCACAATCTTCTCAGGTGTTTTAACAGATCGAATTGATCCTAGAAAGCTTTTATTCTTTTATTATTTTCTAAGAGGCCTCTCACTTTTCTTATTGCCTTCAATTCTCTTCTCCACACTTCATCCATCAACCTTGGTATTTATCATTTTCTACGGCCTAGATTGGGTAGCAACGGTTCCACCAACTGTTTTACTTTGCCGACAAGTTTTAGGACCAGATAAAGGCGCAGTTATTTATGGCTGGGTATTTGCTGCTCATCAAATCGGTGGCTCAATTGCGGCACTAGGGGCAGCACTTCTTCGAGTTAAATTTGGCGATTACGCAACTGCTTTTTATATAACTGGTTTATTGTGTGTTGTAACTAGTTACTTTGTATTACAAATGAATTGGGTAAAAGAGGATAAGTGAGCGAGCAAACTTTCTATGAAAAAATAGGTGGAGAGCGCACCTTTAATGATTTAGTTTCACACTTTTATGCACTAGTTGCAGTTAATCCAATCCTTCGCCCGATGTATCCAGAAAATGATCTGCATGGCGCCGGACGTAGATTGCAATTGTTTTTAGAGCAGTACTGGGGCGGTCCATCTACTTACAGTGAAGAGCGTGGTCATCCAAGACTTCGCATGCGTCATGCCGAATTTCATATTGATTTAGCAGCGCGCGATGCTTGGCTGCTTTGTATGAAGGATGCAGTAAATGGACTTGAAGTTGCGGATGATTTAAAAGCTGAGCTTTGGAATTATCTAGAGTTAGCTGCTAATTCGATGGTGAATCAACCCAACTAGCAATACAATTTTTCTGTGAGAAAACAAATCTCTATATTTTTATTGATTTCATTACTTATTACATCAATCTCGGGCTGCTCAAGCAAAAAAGAAATCGCAATCAAGCCAACTCCATCTTCAAAACCAATACCTGCCGAACCTTTTTCTTTCGAAGATTTAATTTCAAATGCTGGTTCTGCTTCATATTGGGCTTGGAAA
>CAFBOH010000024.1_pt1 | contig 9684 bp, 8 predicted proteins | sample 7269411 | NCBI WGS metagenome assembly CAFBOH01 (sample SAMEA6814113, study PRJEB35770) | freshwater metagenome | biome: Freshwater; feature: Freshwater reservoir; material: water | place: Czech Republic | collected 2017-07-26 | depth 30m m
ACGAAAAATCGTTAGCAAGATTAAAGGCCATGGCCGATAATTTGAGTAGGTTGCCAACTGTAAAATTCTCAAATATTCCAAATCGGGTAACTCCAGATTATCAAAGAGGCACCACCGATGAAATCTATGAGAAAAAAGTGGAGTTGATAAAAGAGGAAATTAAATCTGGTGAAGCTTTTCAAGTTGTGCTTTCACAAAGATTTGAGATGAAAAGTAATGCTGATCCCTTTGATATTTACCGCACATTACGAGAACAAAACCCAAGTCCTTATATGTATTTATTTAAATTTGCAGACCAACTCTCAGTTGTTGGATCAAGCCCAGAAGCTTTGGTAAAAGTTACTGGTGATGAGGTAATGATTCACCCAATTGCAGGTACCCGGGCCAGAAGTAAAGACCAAAGTATCGATCAAAAAAATGCGCAGGATTTGTTGGCCGATCCAAAAGAGCGGGCAGAACATCTCATGCTGGTTGATTTGGGGCGAAATGATTTAGGTCGTGTTTGTGAAGCTGGAAGTGTAGAAGTTACGGAGTTCATGCAAATCGAGAGATACTCACATGTTATGCATATTGTTTCAACCGTAGTTGGAAAATTATCTAAGAAGTTTTCCGCAATCGAAGCTTTGTTTGCTGTTTTTCCGGCTGGCACTTTATCTGGCGCTCCAAAGCCTCGTGCGATGCAGATTATTGAAGACAATGAAGAAACCAGGCGTGGAATTTATGGCGGCACTATTGGTTACTTGGATTTCACTGGAAATATTGATGCATGTATAGCAATTCGCACAGCGGTAATTAAAGGTGATGATGTTTATGTGCAAGCAGGTGCTGGCATTGTTGCAGATTCCGAAGCAGCTTCTGAAAATCAAGAGTGTATTAATAAAGCCGCTGCAGTTTTGGGGGCAGTCGCTACCGCCAATCAAATGAGTAAATTATGAAATCACTTATTTTGACCGCGTTGGCAATCTTCTTTATTGGTTATGCCATTTCAATTCTTAATAAAGGAAGTAACTCTCAAAAGTACGAGCGAAAAGCTAAAAATCAATGGAACTCTTTAACTGACGGCCTGGATCCCACTGATGAAAAATAACTTCAGTGCTCCTTCCGAGAATGTGCTCTCTTCGATAATTGAAGGTGTCTTAGATGATGTGAAATCTCGTATGGTGCCAATTGCAGAATTAAAAAAAGCCATAGCATCTGCTCCGGGATTAAGAGGAGCGAAGTCAGCTTTAAGTAAAGATGGCATGCGCCTAATTGCAGAGGTTAAAAGATCCTCACCAAGTAAAGGTGTACTTGCCGAAATTTCAGATCCAGCAGCACTTGCCAATATTTACCAATCAGGCGGAGCAGATGTAATTAGCGTATTAACTGAGCAACGCCGGTTTAATGGATCTATTGCAGATTTTAATTTGGTCAGAAATTCAGTTGCCCTTCCATTACTGCGAAAAGATTTTATAGTTACAGAATTTCAAGTTTATGAATCTAGATTAATTGGTGCGGATTTAATCTTGCTCATTGTTGCCGGGTTAACAAAATCTGAACTTAAGGATTTTTATCAACTTGCCACTGAGCTGGGTATGGATGTGTTAGTGGAGGTACATGATGAGAAAGAGGCGGAGATTGCTTTAGAGATTAATGCGGAAATAATTGGTGTTAATTCAAGAAATCTAAAAACCTTAGAAGTTTCAGATCTTAATTTTGAGTTGATCTTTCCGCACCTGCCAGCGAGTGTGATTAAGGTTGCAGAGTCTGGGATCTCAACTAGGTCACAGGTTGCCTTAGTTGAAAAACTGGGAGCAAATGCAATATTGGTGGGCGAAAGCTTGGTTAAATCAGGAGATCCAAAGCATATGATTAAAGAATTACTTAATCGGTAAAGATCGCATAAAGTATCCATATGACATTGCAGGAAAATCAATCAACTTTGTTGGGGCATTTCGGTCCATATGGTGGTCGCTTTGTGCCGGAAGCTTTAATTGCAGCCTTAGATGAATTAGCAGCTGCTCATGAATCTGCATTGCAAGATCCTAAATTTCAAGAAGAATTAACGCAGCTTCATAAAACTTACACTGGACGTCCTAGCATCATTACGGAAGCTAAAAGATTTGCGGAGTATGCCGGCGGTGCACGAATTTTATTAAAGCGCGAGGATTTAAACCATACCGGCAGTCATAAAATAAATAATGTATTGGGACAAGCGCTATTAACAAAACGCATGGGCAAGAAGAGAATTATTGCTGAAACTGGTGCCGGTCAACATGGAGTTGCATCAGCGACAGCGGCAGCATTGTTTGGTTTGGAATGTGTTGTCTATATGGGTGAGGCGGACACTAAACGACAAGCATTAAATGTTGCTCGTATGAAATTGTTAGGAGCAGAAGTTGTTCCCGTTACGCAAGGTTCTAAAACTTTAAAAGATGCAATTAATGAAGCGATGCGCGATTGGGTTACCAATGTGGCAGATACTCATTACTTACTCGGCACAGTTGCCGGACCACATCCATTTCCAACAATTGTTCGAGATTTCCAAAGAATTATTGGTGTTGAAGCAAGAGCGCAGGTTCTAGAGCTAACCGGGAAATTACCTGATGCGGTACTTGCATGTGTAGGTGGCGGTTCAAATGCAATCGGAATTTTCCATCCATTTATTGATGACAAAGCGGTTAGATTAATTGGATTAGAAGCAGGTGGCAGCGGGATTGAAACCGGAAAACATGCCGCAACTATTTCAGGTGGCACACCTGGAGTTCTACACGGAACTCGCTCTTATGTGTTGCAAGATAAAGATGGTCAAACAGTGGAATCTCATTCAATCTCAGCAGGATTGGATTACCCAGGAGTTGGCCCAGAGCATGCTTATCTAAACGATATTGGTCGCGCTGAGTATCGCGCGGTTAATGATGACAAGGCGATGTATGCATTTTCATTACTATGTAAAACCGAGGGAATAATTCCAGCAATTGAAACTGCGCACGCACTAGCCGGGGCTCTTGAAGTTGGCAATGAGTTAGGAAAAGATGCCACAATTTTAATTAATCTCTCTGGTCGGGGAGATAAAGATGTTCAAACCGCTGCCGAGTACTTTGGACTTGCGCTTTAATGAGTAATTCGTTAGCTCAATTATTTGCAAAATGTAAATCTGAAAATCGTGCGGCATTAATTGGTTATCTGCCGGCAGGCTTTCCCACTCAACGTTCGGCGAAGAAAATAGTTAAAGAGATGATCGCAGGTGGTGTTGATGCTATTGAGATTGGCTATCCATATTCAGACCCAGTTATGGATGGACCGGTAATTCAAGCAGCATCTGAACAGGCCTTATCAAATGGTGCAGGAGCTGCAGAAGTATTTGAGCTATTGGCAAGCAGTGTGCAACTTGGCGCACCAAGCTTGGTGATGAGTTACTGGAGTCCAATTGAAAAGTATGGAATTGAAAAATTTGCAAAGGCTATGAATGATGCAGGTGGAAGCGGCGTTATTACACCTGATTTAACTATCGAAGAATCAGCCGCTTGGAAATCAGTTTGTGCTAACAATAAGTTAGATCGCGTATATGTGGTTGCGCCAAGTTCATCTGACAGTAGATTGCCGTTAGTAACTGAGCAATGTTCTGGATTTATCTATGCTGCAAGTTTGATGGGCGTTACCGGCACGCGTGATTCCGTCTCCGGAAATGCCAGTGGCTTAGTTGCGCGAATTCGCAAAAATTCTGCCTTACCCGTTGCGGTGGGATTAGGAGTTTCAACAAAAGAGCAAGCGCGCGAAGTTGCCGCTTATGCAGATGGAGTAATTGTGGGATCTGCATTTATCAAGATTATTCAAAAACATGGTGCAGGACGTAAAGGGTTAAAGAAAGTTAAAGAGTTAGCTCGTGAATTATCAGAAGGAGTAAGAAATGTTAAGTAAGTTTTATAAAGTACAACCTTGGTTAACTTTACTTTCCCGTTTGGTACTAGGAGGAGTTTTATTAGCAGCGGGTGCGTTAAAAGTTGGTAATCCGCAAAAATCTGCCATGGCTGTTCGCGCCTATGAAGTATTACCTATCAATATTGCTAACTTTCTTGGATATGTATTGCCTTGGATGGAGGTTGGCGTTGGCACCTTATTGATTATCGGTGTTGGCGTGAAGATATCTGCGGCAATCGGTGGCTTTACGATGTTTGTATTTATCATTGCAATTTCTCAGGCTTGGGCCCGCGGATTGAGTATCGACTGTGGTTGTTTCGGCGGTGGTGGTGCGGTTGAACCAGGTGAGACTAAATATCTATCTGAGATTTTGCGAGACATAGGCCTGACCATGCTGGGTATTTACCTTTATCGCTTTCCAAAGGGTAGATTTGGATTAGATAAGTAATCATTTTTTAGTTGAAAATATTGGAGAGCGATGTCGAATAGTAATAATCCTGATAAAGGCACCAGAAATTTAGTAATTGGAATGGTGGCGTTTATAGTTTTAGTTGGCGCCGTGTTCTCCTTTATTAGTAATAAATCTAGTTCAACCGCAAAGGTGCCAGCTGCAGTTTCAGCCACTGATGGCTATGGAATAGTTTTAAATGCGAATGCAACTCCAAAAATAGATGTATATGTTGATTACCAATGCCCAATTTGCAAAAACTTTGAAATTATTAATGGTGGATATCTTGCTGAAATTGCGGCAAGTGGTAAAGCAAAAATTGTTTACCATCCAATGACCTTTATTGGCGCGGAATCAATTCTCGCTGCAAATGCCGCCGCCTGTGCTGCAGATGAAGGAAAGTTTTTAGATATGAATATTGCACTATTCCAAAATCAATCTGGAACTGAAAACTCTGGACTTTGGACTGGCGATTACATGAAGCGGTTGGGTAATTCAATTGGTTTGAAATCTGCCGCATTTGAAAAGTGTGTAACAGATGGAACTTATGTTGATTGGACCAAGAATGTGGCCGATGCATCTGCAAAAGCGAATGTAAATGGCACGCCTACTGTGAAGGTAAATGGCAAAGATTTGGATCGAAATACCGAGTATATGGATCCGGTAAAGTTTAAAGCTGCCCTTGCTACCGGAGGAGTTAAGTAATTAACTTTGCATTTATCCCATCTCCAAGTAATTCAACATGGGAGATTGGTCCCTTAACGCTTCACTTCTACGCTATCTGCATATTGTTAGGCATTGCAGTTGCAATCTGGATTGGTCGCAAACGTTATGAAAAAATGGGTGGAAACCCAGATGATGTTTCAGATGCGGCGGCGTGGGCGGTACCAGCCGGAATAATTGGTGGCCGGATTTATCATGTAATCACATCTCCGCAAAAATACTTTGGTGCCGATGGTGTACCAACTGATGCCTTTAAAATTTGGGAAGGTGGACTAGGAATTTGGGGTGCAATTTCCCTAGGTGCATTTGCTGTATTTATTTACTATAAAAAACACATGACCTCACTGCCATTTACTCATTTTCTTGATGCACTAGCTCCTGGTGTTGCAATTGCACAAGCAATCGGGCGAATTGGTAATTGGTTTAATGTTGAGTTATTTGGCAAACCCACCACTTTGCCATGGGGATTAGAAATACCTAAATTTGATCGACCATATGGATATAAAGATTTTGCAACCTTCCATCCAACATTTCTTTATGAATTAATTTGGTGCGTTGTAATTGCTTATTTACTAATGAAGACACCAAAATTTATCGCCAAATTTATTTCAAGGCCTGGTGATCTCTTTGCTCTTTATGTGCTTGGTTACACGATTGGTCGAATCTGGATTGAAGCGTTACGGATCGATCAAGCAAATATCATTCTTGGGGTGAGATTAAATATCTGGGTTAGCCTGCTTGTGATAGCTAGTTCTTTGATTTACTTGGCTAGATCGCGTGCCTTTGGGCGCAAGCAAAGAGAAAATGGTTAGGATTTCCAAATGGCTTTAAAAGATGTAAGAGTTAGAAATCTTGATCACCGCGTGCATCGAGCTGGTTGGTTGCGCGCAGCAGTACTTGGCTCTAATGATGGTTTAGTTTCTACAGCAAGCTTAATGATTGGTGTATCGGCAGCCCAAGCAAATGATTTTTTGATCACCGCCGGATTAGCAGGTATTGCAGCGGGTGCCATGTCAATGGCAGTTGGTGAATATGTGTCTGTGCGTTCGCAAAATGATATTGAAGAAGCAGATCGACAAATTGAGATTGCACAACTTGAGATTGATCCAGCAGGTGAATTAGAAGAGTTAATTCATATTTATGAACAACGAGGATTATCAACGGCATTAGCAACAGAGGTCGCTAAAACAATGACGCAAAAAGATGCGCTAGAGGCGCATTTGCGAGATGAGCTTGGACAATTTGAACACACCAAGGCGCGACCAGTGCAGGCTGGTTTTGCTTCAGCAATTAGCTTTACCATCGGTGGTGTTATTCCATTCTTAGGTGCGCTAGCTCCAACTCCTGGCACACAAGTTTTCTCAATTATTGGTTTTACAGTTCTAGGTCTATTAGTTACTGGATATGCCAGCGCCAAGATTGCATCTTCACCTGTAGCAAAAACTACGGCTCGAATTCTTGTTGGCGGCTTCCTTGGAATGGCAATCACAGCCGGAATTGGATCACTGGTTCACTTAACCGGCATTTAACCTAAAGTTTTCTCCTGCTACTATTTACTCTGCAACACAGAAGTTTTTAAGTTGGGCCATTGACGTCCCGACCCAGTTACGGGAGCGGCCAACAAATCTTGAGCAGTATTAAATCTTTTTCTGCTATTCCAAAAGCTACAGGTTTATACGATCCTGCCTTCGAGCATGATGCATGTGGCGTGGCTATGGTCGCTACATTAAATAAAATTCCAACTCATGAGATTGTTTCAAAAGGATTAACTGCGCTACGAAATCTAGAACATCGCGGAGCATCTGGTGCTGAACCAGACAGTGGGGATGGTGCCGGAATCCTAATTTGCTTGCCAGATAAGTTTTATCGATCTGTTGTGGATTTCTCACTTCCACCAGTTAGCAAGTATGCAACCGGTATTTTATTTTTAGAGAAGAATTGGAAAAATTCAGACTTAACAAAACAAATTGAGGTTATAGCCAAAGAAGAAGGTGTACGAATTCTCGGTTGGCGTACGGTACCGACCGATGCTAAATCACTTGGCAAAACCGCTATTTCAGTAATGCCAGAGTTTGAACAAATATTTATTGCCGGTGAAAATAATGAATCAGATCTGGATTTAGATCGAATCGCATTTTGTTTCCGAAAACGAGTTGAACATCTACTCTCAATTTATGTGCCATCTCTTTCATCGCGCACAATTGTTTACAAAGGCATGCTAACAACAGGCCAACTTGAAGAGTTCTTTACTGATTTATCCAATCCCTTAGTTGAATCACCGTTGGCATTAGTTCACTCAAGATTTTCGACAAACACATTTCCATCCTGGCCATTAGCTCATCCATATCGATTTATTGCCCATAATGGTGAGATAAACACCGTTAAAGGAAATCGCAATTGGATGCGTGCAAGAGAAACTTTGTTGGAAAGTGATCTCATTCCTGGAGATATCCAAAGATTATTTCCTATTGTGGATCCGGCAGGAAGTGACTCTGCATCATTTGATGAAGTTTTAGAGCTGCTCTATTTAGGTGGACGCTCATTGCCGCACTCAATTTTAATGATGATTCCAGAGGCTTGGGAAAATCATGCAACTATGAATCAAACCCGTAAAGATTTTTATGCATTTCATTCAACTTTAATGGAGCCATGGGATGGTCCGGCATGTGTCACCTTTACTGATGGCAAACAAATTGGCGCAGTGTTAGATAGAAATGGTTTAAGACCTTCCAGATTTTGGGTAACCGATGATGGATTGGTTGTTCTCGCATCAGAGGCTGGTGTTTTAGATTTTGCCCCTGAATCCATTATTCGCAAAGGTCGACTGCAACCTGGACGTATGTTTTTAGTTGATATTGCAGAAGGTCGCATAATTGAAGATGATGAGATCAAAGATTCCTTATCAACTTCAGCTCCTTACAGCGATTGGTTACATGCTGGCTTAGTTCGACTAAGTGATTTACCTGCCCGCGAACATATTGTTTATCCGCACTCATCTGTTGTTAGAAGACAACGGGCCTTTGGTTATACGGAAGAAGAGTTGAGAATAATTATCACGCCGATGGCAAAAAATGGCGCTGAACCACTTGGTTCGATGGGAACAGATACACCAATTGCAGCACTCTCTGAAAAACCTAGATTGCTATTTGATTACTTTGCACAATTATTTGCCCAAGTAACTAATCCACCATTAGATGCAATCAGAGAAGAGTTAGTAACCTCCTTAGGTGGCTCTATTGGCCCGGAACATAACTTATTGGATCCTGGCCCGGCTTCATGTCGGCAAATTTCATTGCAATTTCCAGTAATTGATAATGATGAACTTGCCAAAATTATTCACGTAAATGCTGATGGTGATCATCCAGGATTTACTTCACATATTGTTCGCGGTTTATTTCCAATTTCTGGTGGTGGTGCCGGTTTAGTTAATCGAATAGCAGAGATTAGAAGTGAAGTTTCTAAAGCTATTGATGAGGGCGCGCGCATCATTGTGTTATCTGATCGCGATGGCGATGCTGAAAATGCGCCTATTCCATCCTTACTTTTAACATCTGCAGTTCATCACCACTTGATTAGAGAGAAAACTCGAACCAAAGTTGGTTTAGTAGTTGAATCTGGTGAGGTTAGAGAAGTTCATCATGTTGCACTATTAATTGGATTTGGTGCAGCAGCGGTAAATCCATATTTAGCTATGGAGACTGCAGAAGATTTAGTTCGTCAAGGAGTGATAACTGGCATTACTCCAGAAAAAGCTGTGCGTAATTTAATTAAATCACTTGGCAAGGGTGTTTTAAAAGTTATGTCAAAGATGGGTGTTTCCACAATTGCTTCTTATACCGGCGCGCAAATCTTTGAAGCTATCGGACTTTCTCGACAATTAGTAGATGAGTATTTTGTTGGCGCAACCTCTAGATTAGGTGGTGTAGGAATTGATGTAATCGCGCAAGAGACTATTCGTCGACATCACATTGCCTACCCACCAGGTGGTGAAGTTCCTGGCAGTAAGAGATTACAAATTGGTGGTGAGTACCAATGGCGCCGTGAAGGTGAGCCACATTTATTTAATCCAGAAACAGTATTCAAATTACAGCATGCCACTCGAAATAAGAGATTTGATATTTTCAAGCAATACACCAAATCAGTTGATGATCAATCTAAGCACCTGATGACTTTAAGGGGTTTATTTGCATTTAAGAGTGCGGGCCGAAAATCCATTTCAATTGATCAAGTAGAACCAGCAAGTGAGATATTAAAACGATTTGCTACTGGTGCGATGTCTTATGGATCTATCTCACAAGAAGCCCATGAAACATTAGCTATTGCCATGAATCGAATTGGTGGAAAATCTAACACTGGTGAAGGTGGCGAAGACCCGGCAAGAAATATTCCAGATGCAAATGGTGACTCTCGCAAATCTGCCATCAAGCAGGTTGCAAGTGGCAGATTTGGTGTCACTAGCGAGTACTTAGTTAACGCTCAGGATATTCAAATAAAAATGGCACAAGGAGCAAAACCTGGAGAGGGCGGACAATTACCTGGTAACAAGGTTTATCCATGGATTGCTAAAGTTCGTTATTCAACACCTGGCGTTGGATTAATTTCACCACCTCCGC
>CAFBOH010000033.1_pt1 | contig 7769 bp, 10 predicted proteins | sample 7269411 | NCBI WGS metagenome assembly CAFBOH01 (sample SAMEA6814113, study PRJEB35770) | freshwater metagenome | biome: Freshwater; feature: Freshwater reservoir; material: water | place: Czech Republic | collected 2017-07-26 | depth 30m m
ACCATGGGCCCAAAGCCGCATTTGATCTCCGCAAATTTCGCGGGCTGTTTGTAGTAATACTTTACCTAATCCACTCTTTCGATGTTCTGGATGAACAACTAATTCAACACTTGGGCCAGCTACTAGATCGGTGGCATCAATGTGGGCGTAACCAATAACGGTGTTATCTTTTTCTAGAAGTAAATGAGAATCAGATTTATCACCGCCATGACGCAGGTGCAAAACAATGTGCTCTGAGATTGGTGGGGTGCCATCATGTTGGGTGGCAGCATTAATTAAAGTAATTACGCCATCTTGTTGAGAGTTAGATAATGAATTTAGGTGTTGCAAAGTTAATTAACTTAGATCAGCTGTTGCGTTGTCGTTGGATGTAGAGAAGCGGTATCCAACATTTCTTACGGTGCCAATGATGGCTTCGAACTCCGGACCTAACTTAGAACGCAGGCGACGAATGTGAACATCTACAGTTCTAGTTCCACCAAAGTAGTCATAGCCCCAAATCTCTTGCAGCAATTGTGAACGAGTGAATACTCGTCCTGGGTGCTGGGCTAAGTACTTTAATAATTCAAACTCTTTGAAGGTTAGATCTAAAACGCGGCCCTTAAGTTTTGCTGTGTATGTTCGTTCATCAATTACAACATCACCGCTTCTTATTTCTTGAGCATTTGGATTACTTGCTAACAATTGCGCAGCTGAATTACCAAGAGCGATGCGAATTCGAGCCTCAACCTCGGCAGGACCTGCGGTATCAAGAATTACATCATCAACACCCCAATCAGCATTGATTGCAGATAAGCCACCTTCAGTTGTAATTAAAATAATTGGCGAGCTAACACCGGTTGTGGAAATTAACTTTGTAAATGATTTGGCATTTGGTAAATCGCGTCTTGCATCAACAAATAAGCAATCAACCTCTGGCACATCAACTAATACTGAAACTTCTGCTGGCAAGATTTTTACTTGATGTTGCAATAAGGCAAGGGCAGGTAACACTTCAGCGCTTGCGCCCATCGTGTTTGTTAGAAGAAGAATTCTTGCCATAAGAGTGCAAGAATACCGCTTATGAATTCCCCACTGCTACTTCTTATTTTGCTTGCCCTTGCTACTGGCATCGGCTATCGCATGAAGGCAACGCAAGGACGGATCAAGCGCAAGGCGGGATTACAAATCTCAGCAGCTGAAATCAGAACATCTTTTGGTGCCCGGGCCACAGTTATTCAGTTCTCAACAACCTTTTGCTCATCTTGTCGGGCGGCCAAGGTTTTGATTTCAGATGTGGTTTCAAAGCAAAGTGATATTAAGTATGTTGAAATCGATGCTGAATCAAATCTGGAACTGGTTCGTAAATTAGATATTCGCTCAACTCCAACCACAATTTTTGTTGATAAAAAAGGATTTGAGATTGCCCGGGCAATCGGTGCACCAAAGCGCGATCAAATTACTGCGGCGATTAATCGCCTGTAATTTCCTTCTGCAATCTCTTTGCAGGTATTAATCTCAATTTCTCTTTAAACTCACCCGTTATGACACAAACACAAAATAATCTGCCCCCGCAAACAATTGATGCTCGTGGTCCAAGATTTACTGCAGGAATCACTTTAGTAGTTTTATCAATTGCATTACTTACACACTCAACATTGGTAATTGGATTCCAATTAATAGTATTCGCAATTGCAGCATTTATCGGACTTAAAAAATCGCCTTATGGAATTATTTATCGTAAATTAGTACAACCAAGATTAAGTGGACCAGTTCCACTTGAGGATCAACGCCCACCACGGTTTGCGCAATTAGTTGGTTTTATCTTTGCACTGGTTGCTTTAATTGGTGGAATTACAGATGCTAAATATCTATTTCAAATTGCCACCGGTTTCGCACTGGTTGCTGCCTTCTTAAATGCAGTGTTTGGCTTCTGTTTAGGATGCAAAATGTATTTAATTTTGGTGAGGATCTTTAAAAGAGCCTAGAATTGCGTCATGGCTGATCAACATGAATTACGGGAAAAAGGTTTACGCCTTACTCCTCAACGCGAATTAGTATTACAAGCAGTTCGCGATCTTGGCCATGCCACACCTGAAGAGGTTGCCGAAAAGGTAAGGGCAACACATCCTGGAATTAATTTATCTACTGTTTATCGCAATCTAGAAACTTTAGAAAATGTTGGTTTAGTTTTGCACACCCACTTAGGTCATGGTGGTGCTACCTATCACGCAGCTGAAGAGTTAACCCACCTGCATTTAGTTTGCAGTATTTGCGGAGATATTGGCGATGCCCCAATTGATACAGCAGCAAACTTTGTTAACACTTTGTCAGATGATTACGGATTTAAAACCGATGTGACTCACTTTGCAATTTATGGCACCTGCCAGAAATGCAGCAAGTAATTGACCGCCGTACTTGTTGAAGAAGGACCAGATAAGGGCGCCATTTGGCACTTTGGAGAACCAAACAAAGAACAAAAAGCTTTAGTTGCAGGGGATGCATTTGCGCAATTAATTAATAAATCTGTAATCACCATAACCGGTGAAGATCGCCTTACCTGGATGCACGCTTTAACAACACAGCACCTTGAGAAATTAAATCCTGGTGAATGGAAAGAGGCATTAATACTTGATGCGCAGGGCCATGTGGAGGAGCAATTATTTTTAGTAGATGATGGATCAATTCTTTGGATTCATACTGAAAAAGAGCGCGCAGCTGGATTAGTTAATTACTTAGAAAAAATGAAGTTTATGTTGCGGGTAGATGTGAAAGATGTAAGTGATGAATACGCCGTATTACGTGCACCTGGAAAGGCAGATTCAGTTGGTGGGCCTTACGCACTTGTTCCTCGTACTGAACTTGCTGACACTATTGAAGCATTTAAACAATCACATTCAGAGGTTGGAATGTGGGCATTAGAAGCAGAACGTGTTGCTGCAGGTAGAGCAAGGTTGTTATTTGAAACTGATCATAAATCTATTCCAAATGAATTAGGTTTCTTAAATACTGCAGTACATATGAATAAAGGTTGTTACCGTGGGCAAGAAACAGTTGCCAAGGTATTTAATTTAGGACAACCACCACGTAGATTAGTTTTATTGCATATGGATGGATCAATGGTTGCAATGCCAAGTCATGGCGCAAAGGTTGAATTTGATGGCAAAGAGGTTGGTTTTATTGGCACGATGGCTCGTCATTATGAATTAGGGCCAATCGCACTTGCTGTGATTAAAAGAAATGTGCCATTGGATGCGGTTTTAATAGTAGAAGGCGTATCTGCTTCACAAGAGGAAATATCTGTTCGTAAAGGTTAGGCTTATCTAATGGAGACATTAACTACAGCTTTGTTAATTCTAGTTTCCTTTTCCTTCTCGGTATTATTAATTTATAAGGGCGCAACTGGCGCTCTCAAGAGTTGGCGGGAGAGCAATAAGTAATGGCGTTTACTATCCCGGAGAATTTACATCCTGATTTAATGCCACTAGCTTGGTTGATCGGAACTTGGCGAGGAAAAGGTAAGGCTGAGTATCCAGGGATGAAAGCTATTAATTACGCCCAAGAGGTTTCATTTAATCATGATGGTCAAAATTATTTAAATTACTTTTCTCGCACATGGGAAATTGATGATGATAATGAAATTGTTAAACCACATGACTCTGAAGTTGGTTTTTGGCGAGTTCGAGACAAAGAGGTTTTAGAGGTTGTGTTGTCTCATAACAGCGGAACAAATGAGGGTTGGCTTGGATTAATTCGCGGACCAAAAATTCAATTAGCGATGGATAAAACTTATGAGTCACCAAGTGCTAGAGCGATTGCAGCTGGTTCACGTTTGTATGGTCTTGTTGAAGGTCAGCTGTTTACATCATTAGATGTTGAAAAAGATGGTCATGAGTTGCAGGCCTACATGTGGTCATCACTAGAAAGACAATCTGAAAATTAATAATAAGTTTGCCGGTGAAGTACTTGCCGAGGTAACTCGAGATGGCGTTGTTGAATCACTTCACCTAGGACATTTAGTTGCGTTAAATGCTGATGGTTCTGTTTTTATAAGTGCGGGCTCACCAGAACTTCCAATATTTCCAAGATCATCAATTAAAGCAATTCAAGCGGCAGCGATGCTACGGGCTGGATTAAATGTAGATGATGAAAAGTTAGCGTTGATTTGCGCCAGCCATTCCGGGGCGCAGATACATATCGATTTAACTAAAAAAATATTAAGTGATGCTGGTATTGCCGAAAGTGCAATGCGAAATGCAACTGATAAACCATTGGGTGAGAAAGAGAAGATTGCTTGGGGCGATAAAGCAGGCACGCAATTTACGCAAAATTGCAGTGGTAAGCATGCTGGCATGTTAATTACCTGCCAAATAAATGGTTGGGATTTAGAAAGTTATTTAGATAAAGATCATCCATTGCAATTAGCAATTAAGGCAGAGCTAGAGGAAATGGCAGAGGAGAAAGTTTCAACTGTAAGTGTTGATGGTTGCGGTGCACCTTTGTTTGCAATTTCAACTATGGGACTTGCAAAAGCAATTAGAAAAGTTGTAACTTCAAAGGATCCGATTTATCAGCAAATAGTTAAGGCAGCTACCTCATTTCCAGAATTAATTGCAGGTGAGGCAAGATTAACAACGCGAATGATGAAAGCAGTTCCTGGTTTATTTATGAAAGAGGGCGCAGAAGGAATTGAAGTTTGTGCGTTAAGTGATGGCCGCACAATTGCGATGAAAATTATTGATGGTTCATGGCGTCCGGTATCGACAATCATTCAATCCATCTTTGATAAGTGGAGTGTTCAGATGCCTGATGAATCGGTGAAGATTTACGGCGGGCCAAGCGTTGTTGGAACGGTAATCTCAAAAATCTAATCCCTAATTCTTAAGTTAGAATTAGCAAATGAAATCCCGCATTGCCACCTTAATGGTGCACACCTCACCACTTGATCAAGCAGGTACTGGTGATGCTGGCGGCATGAATGTTTATGTAATTGAAACTGCAAAAAAGATGGCGCAATCGGGTGTGCAGGTAGATATTTTTACCAGAGCAAATAAACCAGGATTACCAGCATCAGTTGATATTGCAGATGGTGTAACTGTTAAGCATCTTGAGGTTGGGCCACATGCTGGTTTATCTAAAGAGGAGTTACCTGGCCAAATAAGTGCATTAACTTCTGAGTTTATGAAGTTGCAAAAACAGTTACCAAAGAATCATTACAACATCTTGCATTCACATTATTGGATCTCTGGCCAATTAGGTTGGATGATTTCAGAACAAACTGGCATTCCATTAATTCACACCATGCACACCATGGCGAAGGTAAAGAATTTAAATTTAGCAGTTGGTGAAAAACCAGAGCCAAAGATTCGAGCACTTGGTGAAGCACAGGTTGTAAAAGCATCAACTGGATTAATTGCTAATACCGATGCCGAAGCTGCTTCATTAGTTTCCTTGTATGACGCATGTCCAGATAATGTTTTTGTGGTTGCACCAGGTGTTGATCTACAAACCTTCTCACCAGGAGATGGAAAAGATTCAGCACGTAAGAAATTAAATATTGCACCAGATGCCATCTTGCTTACCTTTGTTGGTCGCATACAGCCACACAAGGGACCAGATGTATTAATTCGATCTGTAGCCGAGATGGTTACTCACTCACCACATCTAAAGGCAAAGTTGGCCTTGGTAATTATGGGTGGTCCATCAGGTGCTGGTCTAGATGAGTTAGATAAATTAAAAGCACTTGCTAAGTTTTTAAAGATTGAAGAGATTACGCACTTTGTAGATCCAGTTCCTCGCATTGAATTACCAGATTGGTATCGCGCATCAGATTTAGTTTGCGTGCCAAGTTACTCAGAAAGTTTTGGCTTAGTTGCACTTGAAGCACAAGCTTGTGGCACACCAGTTGTTGCAACTGCTATTGGTGGATTGCGAACTGCAGTCTCTGATGGTATTTCTGGTTCCTTAGTTGATGGACATGATCCACGTGCTTGGTCTGCCGTTATCTCAAGATTAATTGCGGAACCACAACGACGCCTACTTTTATCAATGGGCGCAGTTGAACATGCATCTCACTTTGGTTGGGAAAATACAGCTCGAAAGACATTAGAGGTTTATGACTGGGCAACCTCACAACCAGCAGTTGATATGAGAAATATTCGGTTAGTTAAGGATGCTTGATCCCAAAGCAGTAATAGATGATTTTCTAGAGTCACATGATTTAGATTTTGATCAAAATGAGGAAAATACTTACTTAATTACATTACCTGGTGAAACTAAATTACAAACCCACTGCGCATTAATTATTGGCGATCACTCACTAAGCATCAACGCTTTTGTAATTAGAAAGCCAGATGAAAATCAAGGCGCAGTTTATGAGTATTTACTAAAGAAAAATGCAGCAATGTATTCAGTGGCCTTTGCATTAAATGAATTGGGCGATATCTACCTAGTTGGCCGTTTGCCACTTTCTGCCATCAGCGAGCGAGAGATTGATCGAATCCTGGGCGCAGTTCTTCAATACTCAGATTCATCTTTCAATCCATTGTTAGAACTTGGATTCTCATCTGCAATACGTCGCGAGTGGGCTTGGCGAGTATCTCGTGGTGAATCGTTGGCAAATCTGCAAGCTTTTAAACACATAATTTAAGTATGGCAAGATAAGCACATGAAATTAATTTTGCTTCGTCACGGTGAGAGTGAATGGAATGCAAAGAATCTATTTACGGGCTGGGTTGATGTGGCGCTATCTGCCAAAGGAATTGAAGAGGCAAAGCGGGGCGGTGTTTTATTAAAAGAGCGCAATTTACTGCCAGATGTTGTGCACACCTCTTTACTTCGCCGGGCAATTACCACCTCACAATTAGCGCTAGATAACTGTGATCGCCACTGGATTCCAGTTAAAAGAAGTTGGCGTTTAAATGAAAGACATTACGGTGCTTTGCAAGGAAAAGATAAAGCAGCAACATTAAAAGAGTATGGCGAGGAACAATTCCAACTTTGGCGCAGATCATTTGATGTGCCACCGCCACCAATTGATGACAATGATCAATACTCACAAAGTAAAGATGTGCGTTATGCGGATTTAGCAGGTGCATTGCCCAAGACAGAGTGCCTTAAGGATGTAGTTGATCGAATGATTCCTTATTTAATGGGTGAGATTTCTGAGGATATGCGAAGTGGGAAAACAGTTTTAGTAACTGCTCATGGCAATTCAATTCGTGCGATTGTGAAACATATTGATTGCATTTCAGATACTGATATTGCTGGCGTGAATATTCCTACTGGAATTCCACTGTTATATGAGTTTGATAAAGATTTTGAGCCAATTAAAAAAGGCGGCGAGTATTTAGATCCAGAAGCTGCAAAGGCAGCAATTGAAGCGGTGGCTAATCAGGGAAAGCGTTAGTCGTTTTTAGAATCAAACTCGCCAGTTACTAAGTAATGAACCCGGCGGGCGATCGAAACAGCATGATCGGCGCAGCGTTCGTAGTAACGGCCAAGCAAAGTTAAATCGATGGCAGATTCAGTTCCATGTGGCCATGATTTATCAACCAAAGTTTGAATCAATTTACGGTGCAATTTATCCATTTCATCATCATCAATTGCAAGTTGTTTAGCATCCTCTAAATTACGAGATTCAATAATGCCGGCAAGCTTGTCGATAATTAATCCAGCAACTCTGCCCATCTCTTGAATTGTTAAAGATATTTCAGCAGGTACTGCAGTAGCTGGATGACGCATACGTGCCAACTTTGCAATGTGGTGAGCCATATCGCCCATGCGCTCTA
>CAFBOH010000035.1_pt1 | contig 7453 bp, 7 predicted proteins | sample 7269411 | NCBI WGS metagenome assembly CAFBOH01 (sample SAMEA6814113, study PRJEB35770) | freshwater metagenome | biome: Freshwater; feature: Freshwater reservoir; material: water | place: Czech Republic | collected 2017-07-26 | depth 30m m
CAATCTAAATCACATGGAGTAATAAATTCACTTTTGGCATCTGATATCTGGGTTAAACAATCATCTATGTTGATAGAGAGTAAATCATTTTGTATCCAACCCAGATCTTTATGCGCTAAGTAGCGAGTTCCTTCTAATATTTCTTGATAGACATTGATCGCACCGCGAGATGCGATTTCATAACCCCAAAAAGCATCCCCTGGGCAGATAGTGATAAATAATCTAAGTCTGGCTTCTACTTCATTAATCATTAATTAAAGATAGATAAGGCTTGCGCCCAAATATTTAAAACTTTCTTTTGCTGTGAATTAAGAGGCGCTGTTGATAATCTCTGCAATATTTGAAAAGGATTTGCGATGAATTGGAAGTACGCCATGTTCTTTTATCGCATCTGTGTGTGATTTAGTTATGTAACCCTTGTGACCGGCCAGGCCATAACCTGGGTAATTCTTATCGAGCTCGATCATAATTCGATCGCGATAAACCTTAGCCAAAATGGAGGCTGCGCTAATTGAGATCGCTACCTGATCGCCTTTCCACACCGCTAAATTTGGCGTTACCAATCCTGGTATGGCGTAACCATCAGTTAAAACATAATCTGGATCAATTGATAAAGCGTTAATGGCTCGTCGCATGCCTTCGATATTGCATTTATGTAGCCCTAATGAATCAATCTCATCAACGCTTACTTCAATTATTGAATAGGTCAAGGATTGTTCAATCACAACATCAAAGAGCTGCTCTCGCTTAGCAGGAGTTAACTCTTTGGAATCTCTGATCTCATTGAGAGATTTCGAAAGTGGATCTTTTAAAATTACCGAAGCGATTACTAGCGGGCCAGCACAGGGGCCACGTCCGGCCTCATCAACTCCGGCGATATTTTTTATACCAGCATCTAGGAGTTGTTTTTCAATCATTTAACTAATTACTTTTTAACTGCAATCTTTCCTAGTTCGACACCTTTATCTAGAAAATCCAAATGGTTAAATGGCCAAACAATAAAAGCAGCACGTCCAACAACCTTTGTTAGAGGCACCATTCCTTTATTTACATCATCGGTATGAAATCGAGAATCCGCACTTGCGCCACGATGATCACCCATCACCCAGATATAACCTTGTGGCACAGTTACATTAAATTTTGAATCACTTGGTGCATTATTTTCATATACATAAGGCTCATTAACTGATTTACCATTTACTTGAATCTTTCCAGAAGAATCACAACAAATAACAGTGTCACCACCTACGCCAATAACTCGCTTGATTAAAAATTGCTTTGCTGGGTCTGGTACTACGCCAAGTGTGATCAACGCATTTTTAGCCTGACCGGTTATGCCCTTGCTTGAATCCTCTGGCGCTGAACCTAACCAATTATCTGGATCGGCAAATACAACAACTTCGCCTCGTTTTATCTCTGAAAACAATGCACCAAATTTATTAACCGCAATGCGATCACCAATTTGCAAGGTATTTTCCATCGAACCGGATGGAATAAAGAAGAAATGTAGAAAGAAAGTTTTAACTATTATGGAGACGATTAAGGCCGAACCAACGATTATTGGAAGTTCGCGAAGGAGCGAGCCCTTCTTAGCCATTAGGTTTCTTAAACTTTAAGCTTTTGGTGCTTCTTCAGCTGGAGTCTCTGCAACAGGTGCTTCTGCAACTGGTGCCTCAACTTCTGCTGCTTGCGCAACTGGAGCTTCCACAGTTTCTTCAACTGTTGGTACCTCAACCTTTGCAGCCTTAACAGGTGCAACATAAGCTGGCTCAACAATAATTTCACCATCTGAACCACGACGCTCTTTAATCTTTGTTGCCTTACCAGTTAGGTTGCGTAGGTAATAAAGCTTTGCGCGACGAGCAGATCCGTGACGAACAATTTCAATTCTTTCGATAACAGGTGTGTGAACTGGGAATGTACGTTCTACGCCAACTCCGTAAGAGATCTTGCGAATACTAAATGTCTCGCGAACGCCAGAACCTTGGCGACGAATTACTACGCCTTGGAAGATCTGGATACGAGATTTGTTTCCTTCGATAACACGTACGTGAACTTTTAATTCATCGCCGGGACGGAAAGATGGGATGTCGGTTCTAAGTGAGGCGGCATCTACAGCATCTAACACGTTCATTTTATTTCCTCATTATTTTTCTATCGAAGAGAGTTTCTTAAGCGAAGCCGTATCCTGCCATAGCAAGGGTGGTTAGATCAATTTGAGTCAGATTTGGGCTAATAACTGGGCATGCAGGGCAGCTCCAGCACAGACCACCATATCCCCGTCAGGTGCGCCACCAGTGCGTCCAGATATCACTGCGCCAGCTTCTGTTGCAATTAATCCACCAGCAGCAAAATCCCATTCCTTTAAAGAACTTTCAAAGTATCCATCAACTGCTCCCATCGCTACATAACAAAGATCAACTGCTGCTGCGCCATTTCGACGAAGATCTCGAATTTGCGGAATTAATTTGCGCATTCGCTCACCTTGTTCAGTGCGAAGATCTAAATCATATGAAAAACCAGTTGCAATTAATGCCAGCTTTAAATCAACTGGCTCATTGCACTTTATTTTCTTGCCATTATAAAAAGCCCCACCATTTTTGGTAGCGCTCCAGAATCCATTAATTGAAGGAGCAAACACAACTGCTGCAACAACACCTTCTTGACTCTTTGCAGCAATTGAAATATTCCAACCCGGTAAGCCATACAAGTAATTAACGGTGCCATCTAGTGGATCAATTACCCAAGTAATACCAGATTTACTAACTTTGGCAGCACCCTCTTCGGCAATAATTCCATCATCGGGCCGAGCTGCTAATAACTTACTAACGATTAACTCTTCTGCTTGTTGGTCCATTTGTGTTGCAAAATCTACTGCTGAACTTTTTTCAGTAAAGGTAAAGGAGTCCGGCCGGTTCATTAATAATGCGCCAGCGGCCCTGGCCACATCTTCGGCAATACTTACTAACTCATCCGGTAAATTTAGGCTCACAGAGTTATCTAAGCACGCCAAGTGCTGCTTAAAAAACCAAAAGTCTCTACCTTTATGGCAATCTACTCTCATGAACGAATCCACCGACTTGCGTTTAGTAGGTCGCTCCAGCGATGGCACAGAGCTGGAATTAATTGATCAAGATGGCAATAAATTTAATTTGCGCATCAGCGACACCTTGCGTTCAAATGTTAATCAACCAAGACTTGCAGCAGTTTCGGATTTTCAAGAAGAGGTAACAACCACAGTAAAAGAGGTTCAAGCAAGACTGCGCGGTGGTGAATCTATCGATTCAATCTCTCGCACAACAGATTGGTCGATTGAAAAGGTAGAAAACTTTGCTGGACCAATTTTGCAGGAGCGAGCATTCATAATTGCACAAGCACTAGCTACGCAAATTAAACGCGAACCACATGCGCCTTATTTAGAAACTGCAGTTTCTGCAAAATTAGCGCCACGTGGTGTTGATATGGCAACTGTTGAATGGAATACCCATCGCAAACCTGATGGCAATTGGGAAGTAACTTTGTACTATCCACTTCGTGATGGATCAGCAGAAGATGCAAAGGGTGAAGCGGTTTGGGTATTTAACTTAGGTCGCAGATCTTTATTAGCTGATGATGATGGTGCTAGATGGATTGGTGGCGAAGAGAAACAACGTGCGCAACCAACTGTTGGCATGGTTTACACCGAAGCGCCTCGATTAGTTTCTATTAAAGAGGATATCGAAACTCACACCACCACCAGTTTTACAGTTGTTGATGATGCACCAGATGATGAAGCAAGAAAAGATGGCGTAACTAGAAGAATTAAAATTCCTTCATGGGATGACATTATGTTTGGTAAAGATAAGGAAGATTAAGAAATAACCTTACTTTGCAGTTAGCAAAGGAATTTTTACCTCAATATCTGTAACTCCACCGTGGTGACCCACCATCCCAGTCTCTTCGCGAATTCGCGCCGGATCTACCAAAATTAAATCATCATTTGGAATTGCAATTAAATCCCCCATGCGCTCAAGTGAATCTTCAGAAACAACATCTCCAAATAACTTCTTAGCTACCGCCTCAGCTTTGCTTAAAACTTGTACTTGATCTCTATAAAACTCTCGCCATTGCGAAATAGTTTCCGCCTCAGCACCTGGCTTAATATAAATATGTCTTGCCCTTGGCTCACCGCCGATTAAACTCACATTTGTAAGTAGTTGATTATCTTGACCCAAAATGCTTTGCGCGGTGCTATTTACCATTCCATGATCTGATGTAATCCATACGCGCGTTCCAGATGGAACTGATGAAATTACCTTAGTAATGAACTCGGCAACTTGTTGCAATGCGGTTAACCATTTATCTGAGCCAACACCTTCGTTATGTCCGGCAGCATCCAAGGTATTTAAGTATGTATAAACAAAGGATGGTTGTGGTTTTAAGGCAGCTGCTACCGCCGTCACCATCTCATCAATTCCATTAGCACCAATGTATTTGGCACCACGCAATGCCGCTTGGGTAAATCCACTTCCCTCATATCTGCGCGCAGCAACATGTGTAACGCAAACTCCAGCCGTTACAGCGCGTTCAAATAATGTTGGAACTTTCTGCCACATAACCGGATCTACTCGTTCATCCCATTTTAGGGCATTTAATAATCGATTATCACTTCGCGGCACACGAACCGTATAGCCAAGCATTCCGTGAACGCCAGGCAAAGTGCCAGTTCCTAATGTTGAAAGACTAGTTGCGGTAGTTGATGGGAAATCCGCAAGTAAATTAGATTGCGTTTTTAGCTGCGAGAAAATAGTGAATTGATCGCTGAATTTTTCTAATGCATCTTGGCCCATGCCATCAATTAAAATTATGCACTCACGTTCTTCACCTTTGCCTAAGCGCAGCGGATCTGATGTATCTGGTGTACCAAGTGAGTGGAAAATTGAATTAGTTAGATGTGAAAGCCCAAACTGATCATTCATTTATTGATGGTGCTTTCTAAGTTTATTTTCCAGATTTGAAGAGCGATTGTGGGCTAAATCGTATCAGCGAAAGTTTTCCCTACACATTTTCGCTTGTCGCTCCCCCAGTTCAGCAGCATTCATTGGCAAGATACTCCGCATGGCCAAGACACCTAAAGCAACTCTTCCCAAAGCTGGTGAAAATCCTGGTCGCATCATCGATATCGATGTTGCCTCTGAGATGTCAGAATCTTTTCTGGAATATGCATATTCAGTTATTTACTCTCGCGCACTTCCAGATGCACGCGATGGTTTAAAACCTGTACAACGTCGCATTCTTCATCAGATGAATGAGATGGGACTTCGACCAGATAAAGGTCATGTTAAGTGTGCACGTGTTGTTGGAGATGTAATGGGAAAGCTACACCCACATGGAGATGGTGCAATTTACGATGCCATGGTTCGTATGGCACAAGGTTTTTCAATGCGCTTGCCATTAATTGATGGTCACGGAAACTTTGGTTCACTAGATGCAGGCCCTGCGGCAATGCGTTACACCGAATCTCGATTAGCACTTTCTGCCATGTTAATGGTTGATGAATCAGATGAGGACACTGTTAATTTTGGTGGAAATTACGATGGCCAATTATTAGAGCCACAGGTTTTACCAGCAGCCTTTCCAAATCTCTTAGTAAATGGCGCAACTGGTATTGCCGTTGGTATGGCAACAAATATGGCGCCACATAATCTCGGCGAAGTAATTGCTGCAACTAAATTCTTAATGGACAATCCAAAGGCCACTCTAAAACAATTAATGAAACATGTTCCCGCCCCTGATTTTCCAACTGGTGGCTACCTAGTTGCAACTGAAGGAATTGCAGATGCATACTCATCAGGCCGCGGCTCATTTAAGGTAAGAGCAACAACAACTATTGAAAAAATCACTGCGCGCAAACAAGGAATCGTAATTACCGAGCTGCCATACAACATTGGCCCAGAGAAAATCGTGGAAAAGATCGCCGATCTAGTTAAGGCTAAAAAAGTACAAGGAATTTCAGACATCGTGGATCTATCAGATGGGCAATCTGGCACCAAGGTGGTTGTTGAAATTAAGAATGGCTATGAGCCACAAGAGGTTTTAGAAAATCTATATAAGTTAACTCCGATGGAGGATGCCTTCTCAATTAACGCTGTGGCATTAGTTGACGGTAAGCCACTAACCCTTGGATTAAAAGAGTTGCTTCAGGTATTTATCGATCACCGGGTCGAGGTTGTAACTCGCAGATCTAAGTACCGTAAAGCCAAGGCGCAATCTCGATTAAATCTAGTTGATGGATTATTAAAGGCGATTGTTGATATTGATAAAGTAATTAAGTTAATTCGCGGCAGTGAAGATGCAACAGTTGCCAAGGCGGGATTAATTAAAACCTTTAAATTATCTGATGAACAAGCAACCTATATTTTAGATATGCCGCTGCGTCGCTTAACTAAGATGAGCAAGATTGAACTTGAATCTGAAAGCAAAGAGTTAAAGGCTACAATCGCCTCCTTAACTGCAATCCTAAAATCTGAGGAGAGCATCAAAGCTAAGGTCGCTGAGGAGCTAACTGAAATTGAAAAGAAGTATGCATCGCCTCGTCGCACCCGCCTTGTTGCATAAGCAACATTGATCTCAACTAACGCTCTAGAACTTCGTGCTGCCGCCAGGCTTCTAGTTAAAGATGTCACGGTCAGAATCAATCATGGCGATCGCATTGGTTTTGTTGGTCGCAATGGCGCAGGTAAATCAACGCTTGCAAAAGTTTTAGCTGGTGAAACTATGCCCGCTGGTGGCGTAGTAAATCGCACCGGAAAGATTGGTTACTTGCCACAAGATCCCAGAACTGGCGAAGATCAGGGAACTGTTATTGATCGCATTCTTTCAGTAAGAGATTTAGATCAGATTACAAAAAGAATGCGTGCTGTTGAAGAGGAGATGTCGACCTCTGAAGGTGCCGCACTTGAAAAAGCGATGGAACGTTACACACGCGTTGAACATGAATTTAGCTCAGCTGGTGGTTATGCCGCATCTGCAGAAGCTGAAGCGATTGCTTCGTCATTAGGTGTACCAAATAATTTATTTGATCAAGATCTATCAGCACTCTCCGGTGGTCAAAGACGCCGCATTGAACTTGCACGTATTTTGTTCTCTGGTGCAGAGACTTTGCTGTTAGATGAACCGACCAACCACTTAGATGCAGATTCCATTATTTGGCTGCGGGAGTATCTCTCAAAGTACTCTGGCGGTTTGGTAATCATCTCTCACGATGTAAATCTGATTGAAACTGTTGTAAATAAGGTTTTCTACATCGACGGAAATCGAAATGTAATTGATGTATATAACATGGGCTGGAAACAGTACTTACTTCAACGTGAACAAGATGAACATCGTCGCAAACGCGAGCGAGCAAATGCAGAAAAGAAGGCGGAGATCTTGCAAAAGCAGGGTGAGAAGATGCGCGCTAAGGCATCTAAAG
>CAFBOH010000040.1_pt1 | contig 6898 bp, 7 predicted proteins | sample 7269411 | NCBI WGS metagenome assembly CAFBOH01 (sample SAMEA6814113, study PRJEB35770) | freshwater metagenome | biome: Freshwater; feature: Freshwater reservoir; material: water | place: Czech Republic | collected 2017-07-26 | depth 30m m
CTACAACACCATCTTTAATATCCAGAGCACTATTGCCAGGCACCTGTGTGGCACCGCGAACTCCCCTGGTTTTCATCCGTTAATGGTAGCCATTGAGTGATGCTCGGCGGTTATCTATTAACCTATTTATATTTGTGTCGATATATCAATAACTTAATTTACTAAAAACCCTTTTAACTATTTATCGCCTTTCCTTGTCTGGGATCAAAGAGGTTATATCGATAAATCGATAGTGTTTAACGTACGATTAAGTAGATAAGTCGATAATTTATCCAACCAGTAATGTAGATAAATTGATTAATTGTTACTGCTTAAATCGATTTATTACTTTATTTTTAAAAGGTTAAATAGATTAGTTACCTCTACCTCATTTAAGACTCGATGACGTCCTACCTTCATGTCCCCAAGGTTTATCGGACCAAAATCTATTCGGACCAGGCGCAGCACCTTCATGCCTAGCTCTTCGATCAACCTTCGGATTATGTGATACCTACCCTCATGGATCGTGATCTCAACCCAATGGTGGTTCTTACTTATCGACCGAACAATGACCACCTTTAAAGCTCTAGCCAATCCATCTTCAAGCCTGACTCCCTGGAGCAATTGGTCGACATTGGATTTATTAAATTCGCCTTCAATTTCTACCAAATACCGCTTTTCTAAACCGTATGAAGGATGAGTTGCTCGATGGGCTAAATCTCCATCATTTGTAAGCAGAATTAAACCTTCAGAATCCTTATCTAAACGCCCCACATGAAAAAGCCGATCTTTTCTCTCGCGGAAATAATCCCCCAGATTCTGCCTGCCCTCTGGATCAGACATGGTAGAAATAACGCCTGCGGGTTTATTAAATGCAATGTAAGTCTTAGACTTTAATGGATTTAAACTCTCACCATCTACTTCAATCTTATTTGTTTCCGGATCAAACTTACTTCCAAGTTCAATAACGATATTTCCATCAACACTTACTCGGCCATCAAGAATTAATTGATCTGCTGATCGGCGGCTTGCAAGGCCAGCATCAGCAATGATCTTGTTTAACCGGATTAATCCCACAGCGAAAGTTTACTGCCACTTGTGAAGAAGCTTTTACCGCTTACTACTCTGTTAAATTAGCGAGTAATTCATCCAAACCATCAATATCAGGAAGGAATGGAGCTAGTGCGGGTAGATCTGTTATGGAATTAAGCCCTAATTTTTCAAGGAAAAAGGAGGTGGTTTTATATAGAACAGCACCGCTCTCCCCTTCAATGCCAGATTCTTCGACTAATCCTCTAGAAACAAGCGTTTTCATTACCGCTTCAACATTTACGCCCCTTATCGCTGAAACTCGGGCCCTGGAAACTGGCTGTTTATAAGCAATAACTGAGAGAGTTTCCAATGCTGCTTGTGTTAAACGAGCCTGTTGTCCATCAAGAACAAATTTTTCTACCAATGGAGCAAGATCTGGATGGCTGTAGAAACGCCAGCCACCTGAAATCTCGCGCAGTTCAAAGCCCCTATTTTCATCCTGGTATTTTTTTGCCAAGGAATGCAGCGCTTGTGAGATCTCTTCGGTAGGTCGTTCGATAATTTGAGCCAAAATAACCTCTGAAACCGGCTCTTCTACGACCATTAGGATCGCCTCTAAACTACGCTCTAGTTCAACTTCAGACATTATCGGCCTCATTCTCTATTTCATCTATAGTTTTAACAGGTTGATCAAACTCATCACTTACTGCGATCTCACCCGTTGCAGTACCGACCCAGGTTATTTGTAGCTCCCCTAAAGAAACCATTTGTTCAAATCTGACGACACCCTCCCGGTAAAGCTCGAGCAAAGAGAGAAAACGAGCGATAATTACCAGTGTTGATTCGGCCCCCTCGATCAATGCACGAAAAGTAGCTCTACCTGATTTTCGAAGATGCTCCACCACACGAGCGGCCTCTTCTGCGACGCTAACCAAGGGTCTATGAATATGGTCAATACTAAAAGTGGGCGCACTCTTTGGAGTAAGAACTCGGTTGGCTATTGCAGCAAATCTTTGCGCACCTACCCCAATTAATACTTCGGGAAGTAAGGCAGCAAAGTGTGGCTCTAGAGCTACCGTGCGTGGGAAAGTTTTCTCCTCACGTTCTATGCGCTCTAGGAATATCGCTGCAATCTCTTTAAAAGCACGATATTGAAGCAGGCGAGCAAAGAGCAGATCTCGTGCCTCAAGTAGCGCAAGATCAGATTCATCATCTATCTCACCAGATGGCAGTAATTTGGCGGCTTTCAAATCCAATAAAGTTGCTGCAACTACTAAAAACTCGGTAGTTTTATCTAAATCCCAACCCTCATCACCCTTTTCCAACGCCCGAATATAAGCAATGAACTCATCAGTTACCGCACCTAAAGCTATTTCGGTGATATCCATCTTATGGCGGGAGATCAATTGAAGTAGCAGGTCAAATGGACCATCAAAGTTGGTTAAATGAACCGAGAATCCTGATACTCGACCATCGGTAATTGATGGCGCAGGCGTTATAGGTTGCGTTAAATTTTCCTGCGACATGCGCAAAAGATACTTCAAGCATCCTTGCCTTTGCACATGCACCGCCGTAGGTTGCGCACATGGCTAAAAACGCTTCACAGACATCTCGTCAAAACGCTAAATCGACTTTTGGCGCTACAAAATCAAAGATTCGCGAAGAGGGCTTGGCAACAACTGCTGATGTTCTTGGTCGCAAAATTAAGAATTTCCCTGAACCACCAAAGGTTACCGACACCGCAACTACCCGAGTTATCTCTGTAGTAAACCAAAAGGGTGGAGTGGGTAAAACAACTACTGCAATTAATCTAGGTGCGGCGCTAGCTGAGACCGGACGTAAAGTTTTACTAATTGATTTTGATTCACAAGCTTCAATGACGACCGGACTAGGCATTAAAGGTGCAGCACTACGTGAGCAGTACGGCTCTATTTGGTATTTATTAAATGATTCTGAAGCTAAATTAGAGGATTTCATCTTGAAATCCACCGTGCCAGGTTTAGATTTCATTAGAGGTCATGAGGATCTAGCAGCTGCTGAAGCCGCTTTTGTCTCTGAAATTGCTAAGGAACATAAACTTCGTAAATTACTGGCTCCTGTTATCGATAAATACGATGTTGTTCTAATTGATTGTTCACCTTCACTAGGAACTTTAACGGTTAACGCCCTTACCGCCTCAAATGGCGTAATTATCCCTATGGAATGTGAATACTTTGCAGTTCTTGGACTTTCATTGGTTAAGAAAACAATTCAAAAAATTAAAGAGAATACAAATCCAGAGCTAGCTATTTATGGAATTTTGGCAACTATGTTTGAAAAGAAAACGGGTCACTCTCGCGAAGTTCTAGAATTAATTGACAAAGAGTTTCCGGAAGAGGTTTTCGACACCATAATTTCCAGAACTGTTCGATTCTCAGAATCAACCGTTGCCGGTCAACCTGTAACTGTTTACGCAAGCAGTAGTACCGGATCGGCGGCTTATCGCAGATTAGCCAGAGAGTTAATCGCCAGAGGGGGTTCTAAATGAGTCGTCGCGTTAGTTTGCCTGGTGCTGATGAATTATTTAGAAATACCGCAACTTTAAGTGCGGTTCCATCTTCTCGCGAAAACATTGAAGAGATGGATGCGCCCGTATCGACAGCTCCTAAGTTAAAAAATAACACTGTTCGAACAACCCCCCGCCGAAGAGCTACCGCTTTTGATCGCGCTCCAAGTGGTCGAGAAAAACATGATGAGAAGATAACAGTTTATCTATCCCCTGATGAACTTTATGATTTAGATCAAGCTAGATTGGCTTTGCGCGGTGATTTAGGTTTGGCTGTTGATCGAGGCCGCATAGTTCGTGAATCTCTTTCAATTATCATTGCAGATCTTGAAGCTAAAGGTGATCAAAGTATTATCGCTCGTCGCCTTCGCGGAAAATAATTATTTAGCTCTTGGGTGCGCTGTTGCGTAAGTTTCGCGCAACTTATCTATCGTAATTAAAGTATAGATTTGCGTTGTCGTTACTGAAGAGTGTCCCAATAACTCTTGAACCACTCTAATATCTGCGCCACCATCTAATAAATGGGTAGCAAATGAATGCCTTAAAGAATGTGGAGATAACTCCTCTTTAATCCCTGCAGATTTAGCTTGCGCAACAACTATATTCCAGGCACTCTGTCGAGTTAAAGCACCACCTTTATTATTCAGAAACATGCTCTTATTTGTAACAACTTTTACTAACTCTGGGCGAGATCTTGATAAGTACTGATCCAATGCTTCTTGCGCAAATTTACCAACTGGAACAACTCTTTGTTTTCCGCCCTTGCCTGTTATTCGAATCGATGTAAAATCATCATTTTTTGATAAATCATCTATTTTCAAATTTATTATCTCCGAAACGCGGGCGCCAGTTGCATAGAGCAACTCAAGTAAAGCTTTGTCCCTTAAAGCAAAACGGTCGGTGCGAGTAACTTTTAAAAAATTATCTATATTTTGTAAATTTAATGCTTTCGGCAATCTCTTTGGAATCTTGGGCGGATGTACAGATGTCGATATATTTATAAAACCATGTTCTTTGGCTAAATACTCATAAAAATTTCTAATAGCTACTACATTCCTGGCAATAGATGATTCACCTATCTTAAACTCTTCATTATTTAATCCACGTAACCAAGCCAAATACAGCGGAAAATCGACTTCAGATAATGTCTTTAGCTCCTTTTTAACTATAATTAAATAATTTTCAAATCGTATTAGATCTCTGCGGTAAGCAGAAATAGTGTTTTTAGATAAACCTTTTTCGATCGAAAGATAGTTAAAGTAGCTACTTAAATAATCACTTAGCACGAGTAGCGATCGCGGCTTTTATTAAAGCTGCAAATAATGGGTGCGGTTTGGTTGGACGAGATAGGAACTCAGGATGGGCCTGTGTGCCCACATAATATGGATGCACATCAGCTGCAAGCTCAACAAATTCAACCAAGTGTTGATCTGGCGATAATCCGGAAAAAATTAATCCAGCATTGGAAATTTGCTCACGATAATCATTATTAACTTCATAGCGATGGCGATGTCTCTCCTGGACTGAGGTACTGCCATAAGCATTGGCTACAACAGAATTTTTAAGCAATTTCGCTTCATACAAACCTAAACGCATACTTCCACCCATATTGGCATTGCCGGCAACGATCTCTTTTTGTGAAGCCATTGTTGAAATTACTGGATGCTTAGTATTTTCATCAAACTCCGCGGAGTTAGCATCGATAATGCCAGCCTTATTTCGAGCAATTTCAATAACCATCATTTGTAAACCTAAACATAATCCTAAAGTTGGTATTTTATTTTCTCTGGCAAACTTTAAAGCACCAACCTTTCCTTCTATTCCCCGCACTCCAAATCCTCCAGGAACACAAATCGCATCCACATCAGACAGATTCTCGCGAGCACCTAAATCGGTAGCGCAATCATCACTAGGAACCCATTTAATATTTACCTTTGCGTAATTTGCAAAGCCACCAGCGCGAAGGGCTTCGGTAACCGATAAATAAGCATCTGGCAAATTAATGTACTTACCTACAAGTGCAACAGTAACCTCAGTTTTTGGATGATGAACTTTATTTAGTAATTCATCCCATTCGCCCCAAACAACCTCTCCACATTTAAGAGATAGTCGTTTGACTACATATGAATCTAAACCTTCTGAATGAATAACCTTGGGGATATCATAAATTGAGGGCGCATCCACAGCAGCCACTACACCTTCATAATCAACATCGCACATTAAAGATATTTTACGTTTTACAGATTCTGGAATTTCACGATCACTTCTTAGAACCACAGCATCTGGTGTAATACCAATAGATCTTAAAGCCGAAACGCTATGTTGTGTTGGCTTGGTTTTTAACTCTCCAGCAGGTCCCATATATGGAACCAATGAAACGTGTAAGTAAAAAACATTATCGCGGCCAACATCTTGCCGAATTTGTCTGGCAGCTTCTAAAAATGGCAATGATTCAATATCGCCAACTGTGCCACCAATTTCAGTTATAACCACATCTACATTTGGTCCGCCCATAGATTTCATTTTTTCTTTGATTTCGTTTGTAATGTGTGGAATTACCTGAACTGTGTCGCCCAAATACTCTCCGCGACGTTCCTTTGCGATAACGGCAGAGTAAATCTGCCCAGTTGTTATATTCGCCGTGCCGTGAAGATTTGTATCTAAAAATCTCTCATAATGACCAATATCTAGATCGGTTTCAGCACCATCATCAGTAACAAATACCTCGCCATGTTGGAATGGATTCATTGTTCCTGGATCAACATTGATGTATGGATCAAGTTTTTGCATCGTTACTCGAACACCACGGGCGCGCAGAACACGACCTAAGCTAGATGCTGTTAAACCTTTGCCTAAACTAGAGGCGACGCCACCTGTTACAAATATATGTTTACTCACATGAGGGGCGGTCATGGAGCACTAACTTATCATCGATTCCCTAACAACCTGTAATAATTCCGCCGCATGTTGCTGGGCAGTTTCCGAACTTTCCTGGCCACTCAACATTCGCGCTATTTCAACCCTGCGCTCATTTTCACTCACCGCAACTACATCGCTCTGTGTGACTGATCCAGATTCATTCTTTTTCACTACTAAATGATGATCAGCCCAAACCGCTACTTGAGCTAAATGAGTTATTACAATCACCTGCGCTTTTTGAGCAAGTTGGGACAATCTTCTGCCAATTTCTATCGCAGCCTTGCCGCCAACTCCGGCATCAACTTCATCAAAAATATAACTACCGATATTTTGCGAATCTGCAATAACAACTTCAATTCCCAACATAATTCGAGAAAGTTCTCCACCGCTAGCTACTTTATTTAATGGCAACTCTTTACCTCC
>CAFBOH010000053.1_pt1 | contig 5679 bp, 3 predicted proteins | sample 7269411 | NCBI WGS metagenome assembly CAFBOH01 (sample SAMEA6814113, study PRJEB35770) | freshwater metagenome | biome: Freshwater; feature: Freshwater reservoir; material: water | place: Czech Republic | collected 2017-07-26 | depth 30m m
GATGTTGCTCAAGAGATACTTCGTTCATTTGCTAGATCCTTGCCAGGAGTACCAGCTAACGGGGTTGGTGAATTCAGCAATCTTCTTGCTAAGCCATTAAAGCATCTTCAACTTTCTGAGCCAGTATTAGAAATTAAGGGTAATTCGGTAATAACAGATAAAAATGAGTATTTATCGGATTTCATAATTGTTGCTACTGATCCGGTGAACGAGGGTAAATTAACTAAGCGCAATCACTCGGTAGAGATGTTGTCTAGTACTACTTGCTATTTTGCTACCTCTGATGATTTAAGAAATAGTAAAAATCTAGTCGTGACTAAAAATCCAGGTGTAATTAACTCAATTGTGATGAGTGAGGTATCAAAGAGATATGCACCGGCGGGGATGAATTTAATTTCTGCAACATCGCTAAAACCATTATCTGATCAGGAGTTTGCCGATCAGCTATCTAAGATCTGGAAAACAAATACCAATAAATGGGATTTAGTAGGCAGGTATGAAATTAAGAACTCATTACCGTTACATTTATCGGGACATCCAAAGTTGAGTAATCTGCAATTGGCGGCAAACCTTTTTGTAATCGGAGATCACATGGGAATGCCATCACAGCAAGGTGCGATGCAAACTGGAGCTGCAGTGGCGAAGAGAATTAATCAACTAGCGCGGTAAGCGCATTTGAAACATGCGGATATTCAAATTCAAATCCAGCATCAGTTAGAACTTTAGGAATTACTTTTTTAGAACCTAATACTTCAGTAGAAAAACCACCCAACGCTAGGCGTAATGCAAAAGCTGGTGCGGGAAAGATAGCTGGTCTGCGCATGGCACGAGCAAGTGCGGCGGTGAACTCTTGATTAGTAACTGGATTTGGCGAAGTTAAATTTACCGGCCCAGTAATTTTTGAATTAAGCAGAAAGTTGATTGCTCGAATTTGATCATGCAATGTGATCCAAGACCACCATTGTTTTCCCGATCCTAATTTTCCACCAAGACCAAATCTAAACAGTGGCAACATTTTTCCTAGCGCCCCACCTGTTGGATCTAGTACTAGACCAGTTCTTAATTTTATAGTTGGTACATCTATTGCTAAATCCGCAGCCGCTTCCCATTCACGACATACAACGGAGAGAAAATCTTCACCACCACGATCAGTTTCAGTTACCGATCTATTACCAGTTTCACCGTAATATCCGATGGCACTTGCTGAAATAAATTTTTTAACTCCAAGTTCGGCAGCAGCCTTTGCAATTGTGGTTGTGCCTAAAAGGCGAGAATTTAAAATTTCTGATTTATAAGCTGCAGTCCAACGCTTATCACCTACGCCAGCTCCGGCTAAGTGAATAATTGCATCGATGCCGGCAAGGGATTTTAAATCTATTTCACCTAAAGTTGGATTCCAGGATATTTCATCATTATTTCTGGGAGCACGACGAACTAATTTTTTAACTTCATAACCATCAGCCCGTAATTGCCCGACTAAGGAGCTACCAATTAACCCAGTTGCACCAGTTACGGCAATTGAATTTATTTTCGGCAAATTAAAGACCTAGATCAGATTCAAAGCGTCCTTCTTCTAAACGCTCTTTCAAAGTAACTAGGAAACGAGCTGCATCCGCACCATCTACGACACGGTGATCATAAGAAAGTGCTAAATAAACCATTGATCGAATTGCAATCGTTTCGCCACCATCGGCGCCTTTAACCACCATAGGTCGCTTAACAACAGCGCCCAAACCAAGAATTGCAACCTGTGGTTGATTGATGATTGGAGTATCAAATAATGCACCGCGAGATCCAGTGTTGGTAATTGTAAAAGTACCGCCACCTAATTCATCTGGCGTAATTTTGTTATCACGTGTTCGGGCGGCAACTTCAGTAATCTTTCTTGCGATACCACCCATGTTTAAATCACCAGCATCTTTAACAACTGGCACTAGTAATCCACGATCTGTGTCGACAGCAATTCCAAGGTGTTCGGCATTGTGATAAGTAATCTGATCACCTTCAACAATTGAATTTAGCACTGGATGTTGTTTTAATGCTTCACAAACAGCAACTGCAAAAAATGGTAAATAAGTTAATTTCACACCTTCGCGAGATTCAAAACTATCCTTAGCGGCCTTGCGCAGACGATCGATTTTGGTGACATCAACTTCGATTACAGTTGTTAATTGCGCTGATATTTTTAATGACTCGACCATGCGATCTGCAATTACTTTACGAAGTCTGGTCATATTTACGGTTGTTCCGCGAAGAGGTGAAACTGCGATCGGTGCGCGATTTGCAGGAGTTGAAGATGCAGCGGAGGTTACAGCTGAAAGGGTAGGTGAAGCTGCAACTCTTGGCGCAGCTGCCAAAATATCTTCTTTACGAATTCGCCCACCAACGCCGGTGCCTTTAATTGTTGCAAGATTTACGCCAGCTTCTGCCGCTAACTTACGAACAATTGGTGTTACATAAGAATCATCATTTCTAGTATTTTGCACTACAGCTTGTTGTGCAACTGGTGCAACTGGCGCAACTGGCGCAACTGGTGCAGCAACGACTGGGGGAGTTACTACAACTGGTGCAACTGGCGTCACTGGCGCCGCTGGAGCCGGTGTTGCAACCGGTGCACCTGATGAGACTCCAATTGAAGCTAATCGAGCGCCAACTGCAACGGTTGCATCTACTGCAACATCAATAGTTAAAACAGTTCCAGTTGCTGGAGAAGGTATCTCAGTATCAACTTTGTCGGTAGAAACTTCTAATAGTGGTTCATCCACATTAATTGGATCACCAACTTTTTTAAGCCATCTAGTTACTGTTCCTTCAGTTACAGATTCACCAAGTGCTGGCATTGAAACAATTGTTGATCCTGATGCAGCCGCTGGTGCTACTGGTGCAGATGGGGCAATTGGAGCTGGTGTTGGCTTTTCAACAACAGCAGCGGTAACTGGCGCCGGAGCAGGTTTTTCAACAACTGGCGCAGCTACAGGTGCTGGTGTGGATGTTGCTCCTGCGCTATCTGCAATTACTGCAAGTTCGGCGCCGACTGCAACAGTTGAATCAACGGCAACGACAATCTTTTGTAAAACTCCAGCAACTGGTGATGGAATCTCTGTATCAACTTTGTCGGTAGAAACTTCTAATAATGGTTCATCAACGGCAACTACATCGCCCTCTTTTTTCAGCCAACGCGTGACTGTTCCTTCTGTTACTGATTCACCAAGTGCTGGCATAGTTACCGAAAATGTCATTGCTTGATTCCTCTTTCTTTAACCGTGCGCATGAAGTGGCTTTCCAGCAAGTGCTAAGTGGGCTTCACCCATTGCTTCAGACAATGTTGGGTGGGCATGAATATGTTGGGCGACATCTGCAGCATCTGCTTCCCAATTAAAAATTAATTGTGCCTCGGCTAATAATTCGCCAACTCTTGAACCAACCATGTGAACTCCGAGAATTGGCCCGTTTTTCTGAGCAACCAATTTAACTGACCCAGCTGTTTTCAAAATATTTGCCTTACCATTTCCAGCTAAATCGTAATTTAATTCAACGACATCATGTCCCTTTGCTTTGGCAGATGCAGTTGTTAATCCAACTGATGCCACCTCAGGTTCAGAGTAAGTAACGCGTGGTACGCCATCGTAATTAATAGCACGTGGATTTAATCCAGCAATCTCTTCGGCAACCATAATTCCCTCAGCAAAACCAACATGAGCTAATTGCAAGGTTGGAATTAAATCGCCTACTGCCCAAATACCGGCAACATTTGTGCGACATTTGTTATCCACCAGAATATAACCGCGATCCATCTTTATTCCAGCCTCTTCATAGCCAAGGCCGGCAGAAACTGGACCACGCCCAACAGCTACTAATAAAACCTCAGCAGAAAAACTCTTGCCATCTTCAAGAGTTACGGTAACGCCCTTTTTATCCTTGGTTGCAGATTTGAATTTAACTCCTAATTCAAAATTAATACCGCGTTTGCGAAATGCCCGCTCTAGTTGCTTGCTAGATGATTCATCTTCGAGTGCAACCAGATGCGGCAAACCTTCAATAATTGTTACTTCCGCACCAAATGATTTCCACACAGATGCAAATTCGCAACCAATTACTCCGCCACCTAAAACAATGACTGATTTTGGTACGTAATCAAATTTCATTGCCTCTTCGCTGGTAACTACTTGCTTGCCATCAATCTCAAGGCCCGGCAAAGTTTTTGGGTAAGAACCAGTTGCCAAAATTATATTTTTACCGACGTAATTTGTGCCGTTAACTGAAATAGTATTTTTCGAAGTTAATTTTCCGCTACCTTCGACGTAGGTAATGTTTCTAGATTTAACTAATCCTTGTAAACCCTTATGTAATTTTGAGATCACACCATCTTTATACGAGTTAACTGCCGCCATATCCATTGAATGAAAATCAGCTTTCACACCAAATTCGCCAGCATGTCTGGTGTTATCTGCAATTTCACCAGCGTGCAGTAATGCTTTGGTTGGGATGCAACCTTTATGTAGACAGGTGCCGCCGAGTTTTTCTTTCTCGATTAAGGCTACGGAAAGGCCAAGTTGTGAGGCACGAAGTGCTGATGCGTATCCACCGCTTCCGCCGCCCAGGATTACTAGATCAAAATCGGCCATGAGGTAATCCTGCCACGAAATTAAGCCGAGGTACTCCTGAAGTTAAGAAGCTCATTTCTGTTGTGATACAGCCAACTCCGCCAGCGTCACTAATGAACGAAGTGCTACGCCGGTGCCACCAACTGGGGTGTAGCCATGAGCCTGCTTTTCATTAAATGCCGGACCTGCGATATCTAAATGCAGCCATGGTGTTTTTGGATCAATGAACTCTTTTAGAAATAAACCTGCAACCAACATGCCACCCATGCGATCGCCAATATTTGCAAGATCAGCAATTGGTGAATCTAGTGAGGCTCTAAGTTCTGTTGGTAGTGGCATTGGCCAAAAAGATTCACCGGCCAAATTAGCAGCTGTTAAAAACTGCCCACTGAAATTTTCATCATTTGTCATTACAGCTGATGTTCGAGTTCCAAGTGCAACAACTTGTGCGCCAGTTAATGTTGCGACATCAACAATTCCATCTAAGCCACCATTCTTATTACCAACTTCAGCGGCTTTGATAAGTGCATCAGCTAAGACCAATCTGCCCTCTGCATCTGGATTTAAAACTTCTACAGTTTTTCCACCGTAGATAGTTATGACATCTGAAGGGCGAGTTGCCGTATCACTAACCATATTTTCAGCAAGTGGCGCCCAACCATCTATTGCGATAGGAAGCTTTAGTTGCGCAATTGCAAATACAGATGCAATAACTGCAGCCGCGCCTGACATATCAGATTTCATTGCTTCCATACCAAGTGCTGGCTTTAATGCAAGCCCGCCAGTATCAAAGGTAATTCCTTTTCCTACATACGCAAATCTCTTTTTCGCTTTTGCTGGTGTGTATGAAACGTGAAGCAATCGTGGGGGATTGGCAGATCCTTGACCAACTCCAATAATTCCGCCGTAGCCGCCTTTTCGAAGTGCAACATCTGTAATGATTTCAACCTTAACTCCATATTTACTAGCCTCTTTTTTCATTCGCAAACAGAAAGAATCTGGAGTTAGGTGCGATGGTGGAGTGTTAATCAAATCTCTAACTAATGCAGTTTGTTCAGCAATTATTTCAGCTCGC
>CAFBOH010000078.1_pt1 | contig 4533 bp, 5 predicted proteins | sample 7269411 | NCBI WGS metagenome assembly CAFBOH01 (sample SAMEA6814113, study PRJEB35770) | freshwater metagenome | biome: Freshwater; feature: Freshwater reservoir; material: water | place: Czech Republic | collected 2017-07-26 | depth 30m m
AGTTAACTCCAGAGTTTGTTACTTTAAGAAAGTAAGTAAGAAAGTAAATAAATTAGTTTTAGGCGTAACGTGAATGAAGTGCGCCATCAACCATTAGATCAGCACCTGTCATAAAGGAAGCATCCTTAGACAGTACAAAGATAATTGCATTAGCAATCTCCTCTGGTGTGCCAAAGCGGCCATTTGGTGCAACTGATAATGCGTGCGCCTTTTCATCTGGGAACTTCTCCATATAGCTCTTTAGTAATGGAGTTGCAGTTGTTCCAGGTGAAACTGAGTTAACTCGAATTCCACTCTTACCTTCATCTAATGCCAGGTTACGAGATAGTCCAACAATGCCACCTTTAGCAGCAGAGTATGGGAAGAAGTTTGGACGTGACATACGACCATGAATTGAAGATATATTTACAATTGATCCATACTTTGATTTACGCATTGCTGGTAAACATAATTTTGCTACATACCAACTAGATTTTAAATCAAGTGCGAAAAATGAGTTCCACTCCTCTTCCTGGTACTCAACGGCATCTGCGTAAGAGTTACGGCCAGCATTGGAGACTGCCAAGGTTACATCGCCAAATGTAGAAACTAATTTTTTGTATGATGCTTCAAAGTTTTCATAATTTGTTACATCAGCTCTTTGGTACTGAACTTCAAAGCCCTCTTTAGTTAATTTCTCAACAAGTGCATTTGATTTAGCATCATCAATATCAACAAAGGAAACCTTAGCTCCCTCTTTTGCTCCACCAATAACAATTGCTTCACCAATTCCTGCTGCTCCGCCAGTTACAAATAAGTGTTCACCTTTTAGAATCATGCTGATCGTGCTCCTAATCCGCCATCAACAGCCCAATCAGAACCACTTACATATGTGGATTTATCAGATAGTAAAAAGGTTACGACCTTGGCAACCTCTTCTGGCTGACCCATGCGACCCATTGGTTGTATTGAGTTAGCGCGCTCTGTGCGTCCGGCTTCGGCATTTAACCAACCTTTAGTTAGATCAGTAAGAATGTAACCAGGTGAGACCGCGTTAACGCGGATCTCATGCTTGCCTTCATCTAAAGCTAAGTTTCTAGTTAAACCAAGTACTGCAGATTTTGCTGCGCCATATGGAAAAAATCCTGGATAAGTTAGGCGACCATGGATTGAGCAAATATTTACGATGGAACCTTTGCCAGCTTTGCGCATTGCAGGCAGAGCTAATTTTGCAGTTAACCAAACAGGTTTCATATCAACAGCGAAGAAATCATCCCATTCTTTATCAGTCATAGTTACTGGATCTGCATGTGAATTAACACCGGCATTGTTTACAACTCCAGTTACTTCACCAAATGCTGCAACAACCTCAGTGAAAGCCTTTGATAACTCTTCAAAGCTAGCCACACTTGCCTTAACAAATTTAACCTTTGCGCCAAGTTCGTTAGCTAATTTTTCACCTGATGCAGAGTCAATATCAACATAGGAAACATTGGCACCTTCGGCCACGCAATCGCGAACAATTGCTTCGCCAATTCCTTTGGCACCGCCTGTAATAAAAATATGATGTCCGGCTAATTTCATGATCGTTAACCTACCTTATTCGCTGAAGAGACTGCACTCATAAAAGCGATTACATTTTCGTTAACTTTATCTAATCCGCCCTTTGTCAGAGGTCCACCCAGTCCAATTAAATTAGCGCCAGCAGCAAACCATTCATCAACCGAACCCAATGTAATTCCACCAGTTGGACACCATAAACGATTTGGATATGGATCGCGCAGCGCCTTCAAATGCGATGGACCATAAGTACTTGCCGGAAATAATTTCAAGATATCAGCGCCAGCATTAATAGCTACGCCTACCTCTGTTGCAGTTGCTACACCTGGCATAGAGATTAAATCTAAATCTTTTGATTTCTTAATTACATCTAAATCTGTATTTGGTGAAACTATGAATTTAGCGCCAGCCTTTGCAGCACTCTTCACATCTTTTTTGCTGATAACGGTGCCAACACCAACCGTTAAATCTTTATTTGCAGATAATTTCTCAACAATACTTAACGCACCGGGCGTCGTTAAAGTAATTTCAATTGCGCGAATACCTGCTTTGACCATGGCATCTGCCATCCCTTGGCCAGTTACCTGATCATTTGTGCGGACCAATCCCATAATCTTGTGCTTTAGAAGTGCATCAATTGTCTTCATTAATTACACCTCCACTTCCTGTCGGCAATCCGGTCCAGTCCCCAAACATACTTGCAACACGTGCACCAGATCTACTTCCTTGGCGCAGCGCAGTTAATTCATCCATGCCACTTAATAATCCAGCGATTGTTCCACCAGTAAACGCATCCCCTGATCCAACAGGATCAACTGCAACAACTTTTGGTGGCAAGATCTGGCCAAACTCACCATTAATTGAGTAACGAAGTGGTTGATCACCATTTGTCATTACTGCAATCTTGCAGCCACGATCATTTGCATCTTTCAAAACAGATTTTGCATCTTTGCTGCCAAATACCACCTCGTACTCACTTTCGCCGCCGATTAAAAATTCAACATCTTTGGCAAGTGGCTTTAATACTTTTGCTGCCTGTTCATCACTCCATAATTTACGACGAAGATTTAAATCAAAACTGCTTTTAACTCCCAAAGCTTTTGCTCTCGCTAATGCATGAGCAACAGCTGCGGCTCCTGATTCAGAGATGGCGCAGGTAATTCCAGTTGTATGAACCCATCTGGCATTTGTAATAAATTCATCGGAGATATCAGATGCTTCAATGGTGGAAGCAGCAGAGCCTTTGCGCAAGTAAGTTGTTTCAACTGGCGCATCCTTTCCGGGATTGCGAACCATTGCACCTGTAAAAAATGGGACTCGCTTAACCGTGGAAATATCAACACCTTCAGCAGCAATATCTTTAATCATTACTTCACCTAATTGATCTTGGCCAAATCTAGAGAAGTACTTTGATTTCAAACCTAATCTTGCTAACGCCACCGCCACATTTACTTCAGCACCCGCGGTTACGCGTTCATAAAATTTGCCAGTTAATACAGAATCAGAGTCGGTGGTAATAAATACCGAAAGTGATTCACCAAAGGTGAATAAATCAACTTTCAATTAAGCACCAAACAAATTGGTTTTTTTACCAGCCACACCTGGATTTGCAGTGAAGATAAATCCAGCTTTCGGATAAAGATTTAAATCCATCTCTTCACCAGGATTGCCAACAGCGGTGGTAATTATTAATTGATCTAACTTCTCACCGGCAAAGCAGCATGAGGTAACTTTTTGAACTGGCAATTTAATCTCTTCTAATAACTTGCCAGTTTTGCCATCAAAGCAGCGAACACATGAGCCCATCCAAAAAGCCACCCACACATTGTCATTGACATCTGAGCACATGCCATCTGGGTAACCCATGCCATCCTGGATCTCTACCAATGTTCGACGATTGCTAATTTGCCCCTTATCAAAATCAAATACTTCTACCTTCATAGATAAAGTATCGATATAAAACATTCGGGATTGATCTACTGTCCAATCCATACCATTTGAAATTCCAACTTCACCAAATAATCTAGTTAATTTCTTGCCATCTTTACTTAATTTATAAAACGCACCCTCGTTGCTTTGGTTTTCGTAAGCCATTGAACCTAGAAATAATTCACCAGTTGGCGCAACTTTGGCATCATTCCAACGCAAAACATTTTTATCTTTAAAACCATCTGCCTCTTCGCGAGATGGCATGGCATGTGATGTGCCATCTTTATCACGCAAAATTGGGCCATTAGCTGTTCCTAAAATTTCGCCACCGATTGTGCGTGGAATTTGAAAACCTACAGGCTCGGATGTTTTGTATTCACCAATTTCACCTGTTGCAATATCGCGCCATCTGATTGCTTGCCCATAAATATCACACCACTGCACATGGTTGTTATTTGCCCCTGATGAGGTTGGACCTTCACCTAATTGATTGCGTCGATCATCAAATACTTCGACGGATATAGCCACTTACTAACCCTTTAGTGAGCCGCTGAGCATGCCTCGCAAGAAGTAACGACCCAAGAATATGTAAACAATTAAAACTGGAATCGAAACAATTAAAGATGCCGTCATATTCATTCCGTAGTACACCGCATTTGGTGAACCAGTTAGGAAGTTAAGCGCTGTTGTAGCAACAGATAGCTTTGGAGAACCGCCCGTTAAAAATATGGCAAAGAGGAAGTCATTCCAAGCCGATGTGAACTGCCAAATAACCACAACCACAAAAGCTGGTATAGAAAGAGGCAAGATAATTGATCGGTAAATTCGAACCATAGAGGCACGATCAACACGTCCGGCCTCAATTAATTCATTTGGAATGGTTTCGTAGTAATTACGGAAAATAAGGGTACAAATTGGAATTCCGTAAATAATATGAGCAAATACCAAAACGTAGATTGATTTATTCATACCAACAGTGTTTGATAATTTTACAAGAGGAATCATGATTGCTTGATAAGGAATAAACATTCCGAATAGGAACAATGTAAAAACTACATTTGAGCC
>CAFBOH010000083.1_pt1 | contig 4337 bp, 3 predicted proteins | sample 7269411 | NCBI WGS metagenome assembly CAFBOH01 (sample SAMEA6814113, study PRJEB35770) | freshwater metagenome | biome: Freshwater; feature: Freshwater reservoir; material: water | place: Czech Republic | collected 2017-07-26 | depth 30m m
GATGTTGAAGTTGCTAAGCCGGTATTAAAGATGGGTCTTGTAACAGTAATTGTTTCATTCCTTATTGTTGGTATTACTGGTGACTGGACAGCTCGCATCATGACTGAGCAACAACCAATGAAGATGGCAGCTGCAGAAGCTTTGTATGAGACAAAGAGTTCTGCGCCATTTTCACTATTTACTTTAGGAACATTAGATGGATCTCGTCCAGTATTTCAGATTGGATTACCAGGCATTCTCTCCTTTATGTCTACCGGTAATACAAGTGGAACTGTTGAAGGAATTAATGATCTACAAGCACAGTATGAAAAAACTTACGGTCCTGGTAATTACAAGCCAGTGATTCCAGTTGCTTACTGGGGCTTTAGATTAATGATTGGCTTTGGCGCAATTGCAACATTGTTTGCATTGATGACTCTATACAGAATGCGCAAAGGTGGCACTCCAGTTGGTAAGAAGTGGTTCTTGCCAGCAATGCTCACCATGCCATTTTTGCCAATTTTGGCTAACTCATTTGGTTGGATATTTACGGAAAGTGCTCGCCAACCTTGGGTGGTCTTTGGCTTAATGAAGACAGCAGATGGCGTATCTCCAGTTGTTTCTGCTGGCTCTGTTTTATTCACAATGATTACCTTCACCGCTCTTTATGGCGTGCTGGCAGTTATTGAATTCAAATTAATGATCCGCGCCATTCAAGTCGGACCCGAGAAAGTTTCTGCGAAAGCAGATTCTGATCGCACTCTGACAATGGCTTACTAAGAGAAAGATTAGAGAGGAGCAAAAAAATGTCACTAAATACAACTTGGTTCTTACTAATCGCAGTTCTCTGGGTTGGCTATTTCATCCTAGAAGGATTTGATTTTGGTGTTGGTTTGTTGCTTAAGACAGTTGCAAAAACACAAGCTGAGCGACGCACATTAATTACTGCACTTGGCCCTGTTTGGGATGGCAATGAGGTTTGGTTACTTGTTGCTGGCGGTGCCACATTTGCGGCATTCCCAGAGTGGTATGCCACATTGTTTAGTGGTTTTTATCTGCCACTATTTTTAATATTGATATCACTTATCGTGCGCGGTGTTTCATTTGAATACCGCAGCAAGCATGGTGATACCAAGTGGCGCAATCGTTGGGATAACGCGATTGTGGTTTCATCATTTATTCCGTCACTGTTGTGGGGTGTGGCATTTGCCAACATCGCACGTGGTGTTCCACTAGAGCGCTCTAGTGCCGGGGTTATTGAATACACCGGTGGATTTTTCAATCTACTTAATCCTTTTGCCCTAGTAGGGGGATTAGTAACGCTAACTCTGTTTGCAACTCACGGTGCATTTTTTATCGCACTTAAGACTGATGGTGTGGTTCGTGAGCGGGCAAATCAATTAGCGGGCAAATTAGGACTGGCAACTGCATTACTTGCAGTTGTATTCCTTGGCTGGCTATCACTTTCATACTCAGATAAGACAAGTGTTGTTGTTTTATCTGCAGTAATTGTGGTGGCTTGGCTTTCAGCACTTGAGGCAAATCGTCGTGGCCGCGAAGGATGGGCATTCCTATTCTCCGCTGTTACATCAGCGATGGTGGTTGTAACTTTGTTTGCAGCTTTGTATCCATATGTAATGCCAAGCTCAATTAGTCCGGAGTTCTCACTAGATATCTTCAATGCTTCAAGTACTAATTACACCTTGAAGGTAATGACATATGTTGCGGTGGTATTAACACCAATTGTTCTTATCTACCAAGGTTGGACATATTGGGTATTTAGAAAACGCATTACTCCTTCAAATATCGCTAATGCTGATTCTGGAGTACTAGATAAGATCAACAATTAACGGGTGGGTATCATCTACTAAGTGAGACCTATTGATCCGCGGCTATTTCGCTTCAGCAAAAGTAGCCGCGGATTTACCTTTGTATCGGTATTAATTGCAACAATTGGTGCCGCATTAACTATTACGCAAAGTGCCTTACTTGCGCATTTAATTACCCAGGTATTTGAGCAAAACAAATTAATCGCATCCCTTAAATCTTTAGTAATTGTTTTGGCTCTGGTCTTCCTTGGTAAAGCCCTGCTTAGTTATATCAGCGAACGCGTTGCTGCTGTTGCTAGTGCATCAATTCGCCGGGATCTGTGATTGCAGCTAGTTGATCGAATCTTTTCAACAGATGCAGCAAGTAAAAGAGGACCGGCTGAACTTTCACTCCTTGCCACACGTGGTGTTGATAATTTAGATCCATACTTTGCCAAATTTATCCCGCAGTTATTTATTGCCTCAGTTGTGCCATTAATTGTTGGTATTGCCATTGCTTATAAGGATTTTCTATCAGGCATCGTAATCATCTGCACAATTGCCTTAATTCCACTCTTTGGCATATTAATTGGCAGATTTACCGCAAGTGCCACACAAAAGAAGTGGCAGTCACTGGCAATACTTTCTGGTTATTACTTGGATCTAATCTCTGGAATCGCCACCTTAAAGTTATTTGGCAGATCAAAACAACAAGCACAACGCCTGCAAGAGGTGGGTGATGATTATCGAAGTGAAACTATGAAGGTTTTGCGGATTTCATTTCTATCATCCCTAGCTTTAGAAATTATCGCTACCTTGTCAGTTGCGCTGATGGCGGTAACTATTGGTCTTCGCTTAGTTAATGGATCAATCACATTACAAACAGGTTTATTTGTTTTGGTATTAGCTCCCGAGGTTTACTGGCCAATCAGACAAGTCTCTGCGCAATTTCACGCCGCAAGTGATGGTGTTGAGGCCGCTAATCGAATCTTTGAAATATTAGAAACTCCAGTAAGTGCGGCAAGTAATTTGATTTCAGATATTACTGAGATCTCCTGGAGTGATCTAACAGTTGAGTTTGAAGGTAGAGAAAAACTTCTTATTCCGGCAGCCAGTATTAAAGCAGGTGCTGTTAATTTAATTGCTGGTCCATCAGGTTCTGGTAAAAGTACTTTGATCTCGATCTTGATGGGGTTTAAGAGTGATTACAACGGAGATGTAATTGTTAAAGGCAAGAATGGATCAGTAAAGCTATCTGATTTAGACAAAACCAATTGGCGCAAGCAGCTGTCTTGGCTTGCGCAAGAGCCACACTTTCAAAATGCCACAATCTTTGAAGTTTTACAGCAGATTAAAAATGATCTAAGCAAAAATGAAGCAACCCAATTACTGGCAAGTGCTGGTTTGGAAATTTCTGATATGCCAAATGGTTTAGATACTGGGTTAGGTGGATTAAATGAGGCGTTATCAATTGGGCAGCGACGTAAGGTGGCACTTGCTCGGGCATTGATAAAACCAAGTTCAATTGTGATTTTAGATGAACCATCAGCCTCTGTTGATGATGCAAGTGAAGTAGTTATATCTGATGTAATTAAATCTTTAAGTAAACAGGGCAAGATTGTTTTAGTTGTTTCACACCGCGAGAATTTAATTTCAGATGTTGATTCGGTAATTCATTTTGGGGCGCTTAAATGATGATCTGGCGATTGATAAAACCATTCCGGCGCCGATTAATTTATGCCGGCCTGCTGTCATCAGTTTCATTAATGATGGCAGTTGGCTTGTTAGGTGTCAGTGCTTGGTTAATCTCAATGGCATCAACAAAGCCACCCATATTGGTATTGCAAGTTGCAATTGTGGCGGTGCGCTTTTTTGGATTAGGACGAGGGGTATTTAAATACTTCAGCAGAATTTTAGAACATGATGCAGCGCTTCGAATTCAAAATCTACTTCGTGTAAGTATTTATCAAAAATTAGAAAGATACCTACCTGCGCACTTTGCTAAATTAAAACGGGGATCAATGCTGCGCCAGGTTGTAAATGAAACTGAAGAGATTCAAGATTTATGGCTACGGCTCTTCTTGCCTTGGGCATCATCCATAATTGCTGGTGTTGCCGGTATTTCAATAATTATGTGGCTCTTACCGCAGGCGGCGCTTTTCATCTTTATATTATTTGTATTTGCAATTGTATTAATCACCTTTATTTCTGCATTTTCCTCAGCCCGAGTTAATTATCGACCAGTGGCAGATGCGATATTTAATCAAGTAATGCAATCTTGCGATGCGGCTAAAGAGGCACAAGTATTTGGTTTTGATAGTAATTTAAAGTCAGAGATTAACAATGCGCAGCTGCAATTAGATGCGATTGATAAGAAGGAAAGTAAGACTGCCGGAATTGGCAGCGGATTGTTATTTATCTTTACTGGGGCTGCAGTAATTACTGGATTTCTGCAGGCAGCTACGGCGTATGCAGATGGAAATTTAGCTGGCATAAATGTTGCGGTAGTTACTTTATTACCACTTGTTATCTTTGATAATTTAAATGTTA